>Ga0155182_121_pt1 | contig 34964 bp, 45 predicted proteins | sample RifCSPhighO2_02_FD_106150 | JGI IMG/M metagenome (GOLD analysis project Ga0155182, IMG submission 106150) | Candidatus Zambryskibacteria bacterium RIFCSPHIGHO2_02_39_10
GAAACCCCGTACGACTTGTACTCAAGGAGTGCGGGGAGGAGGTCATTGTATAAAATAAACCAGATCTTCTACCAGTATCTTTCTACACATTTACGCTATAGCGTAAATGTGTAGAAAGTGTATAATTTGATTATGTCGAAAATGTTTTATTATAAAGGAATAAGAGTAAATAAATTTGGAATACCTGTTATAGGTAAAAATAAAAGTCGCATTAAGCAACATCGTAGAAAAAAACAATATTACTATTTAAGCTTCCACTCAACTTTTGAATCAAATTCTCCAAAGAACCTGATAATTATGTATGATATTCCTGACACTTTGAAGAAAGAAAGAGATTGGTTTAGGAGACAATTAGTAAAATTTGATTACGCCATGATTCAGAAAAGTGTTTGGGTTGGACCATCACCACTACCAAAAGATTTTCTGGATTATCTTAAAGAAATAAAAATAGGAGATAATTTTAAAACATTTAAACTTGCTAGATCTTATGATTCCTCAATCTCAGCCATGGCGTAGATGAGGGTGAAAAAAGGCGCCGTGTTTTTCAACGGCGCCTGTGCGTGTGCATGAAAGGATGGAGCTACGAATCGGCTTCGTCGACTTTTGATGGTCTGGGTCTCGGGAGCTCGAATTCCTCACAGGGACACCACTTGCCACCTTCGTTGTCTTTCTTGAAGGCTTTGCCGGCGTGTTCACCCTCACTTCCAACGGAGAGGACCAAAACCTCTTCGTTGTTAGGGGTATGCAAAAACACTACTGCCGGTTTCAGGACGGTTACCCCTGGAATTCCCGACTTTCTAGTATCCGTCGACTTACCAATCATTGCACTCGCTGTCATTTTCTTTTACTCCTCTGCCATATTTTTATCACAGGAGTAGAATCGTTGCAACAAATGCTCATTTGGTATATAGTCTACCTGTTCCGTTTCGGAATTTTTTTTACTCATAATTCTTAATTCAATTTTCATTACTCATGCAAAGGGATTACTCATTAGATAAAGTTCGCAATTTTGGGATAATCGCGCATATTGATGCGGGTAAAACAACCGTGTCAGAGCGAATTCTTTTTTATACAGGAATGACTCACAAGATAGGCGAAGTTCACGAGGGTGAGACTGTGACCGATTGGATGGAGCAAGAGCGCGAGCGTGGCATTACCATCACTGCGGCGGCTATCACTTGTTTTTGGAATCCTACATATGCTCCAAAAGGTAGTAAGCCAGAATATCGTTTCAACATTATTGACACTCCCGGACACATAGATTTTACTGCTGAAGTAAAAAGAAGTTTGCGAGTTTTGGACGGTGCGGTGGTGGTTTTTGATGGAGTGGCCGGAGTAGAACCGCAATCAGAAACCAACTGGCGATATGCCGACGATGGAAATGTGTCTCGAATATGTTTTATCAACAAACTTGATAGAACAGGGGCTTCTTTTGAACGTTCTTTTACTTCTATTTTGGACAGACTGACCAAAAATGCTGTGCGTTTACAAATCCCAATCGGTTTGGAAGAAAAATTTGAAGGAGTGATTGATTTGATGAGGATGAAAGCCTTCTATTTTGAAGGCAATATGGGCATGACCATTCGTGAAGCGGAAATTCCGGCTGAATTTTTAGAAGAAGCAAAAAAATATCGCCATGAACTCATTGAAAAGATTGTTGAACAGGATGATACGCTCATGGCTAGTTATCTGGAGGGAAAAGAACCGTCACTTGAAGTATTAAAATCCACACTTAGAAAAGCCACACTTGCTGTAAAAATTATTCCAGTTTTAACTGGTTCGGCTTTAAAAAACAAAGGAGTACAACTTGTTTTAGACGCCGTGGTCGACTATCTTCCGTCGCCACTTGATATGCCTCCTGTACGGGGGCTTGATCCTACTACAAATGAGGAGATATTTAGGAAGGCCTCTGACACCGAACCGTTTGCCGCGCTAGCTTTTAAACTTCAAAACGATCCGTTTGTGGGGCAATTAACATTTTTCCGAGTTTATTCCGGGACAATTGAAGCCGGAACTTATATTTACAACTCAACAACAGGAGATAAAGAACGACTTGGAAGAATTGTCCGTCTCCAGGCGGATAAGCGAGAAGAAGTGAAAAAAGTTTTTGCCGGAGAAATCGCCGCAGCGGTAGGGCTCCGTTCTGCCAAGACCTCTCACACCCTTTGCGACGAAAATAATCCAATCATTTTGGATCCAATCAAGTTTGTTGATCCGGTGGTTTCTTTGCGAATTGAGCCTAAAACCAAAGCCGATCAGGAAAAAATGGGTATGGCTTTGAAAAAACTTTCCGATGAAGATCCGACTTTCGTTATTTCTTCCAATATTGATACAGGCGAGAGTATTATTTCCGGAATGGGTGAGCTTCACTTGGAAATTATGGTTGAGCGATTGAAACGGGAATTCGGTGTGGAAGTAAATGTTGGCAAACCCCAAGTGGCGTACAGAGAAACTATACTTGGAACAGCGGAAGCCGAGCAGAAGTATATCAAACAGACTGGAGGCAAAGGTCAATACGGACACGTTAAGATTACGCTTAGACCGATGGAGAAACTGGTTGAAGGAAAGAAGATTGCAAAAAATGTTAAGCGTTATGAGGACTTTGAATTTATTGATTCAATCAAAGGTGGAGTTATTCCCCAAGAATTTATTCCAGCAGTGGAGAAAGGAGTTCACGAGGCCATGGATCGGGGAATTGTGGCCGGCTACAAAATGGTCAATGTTTCCTGCGAGCTTACTTATGGTTCGTACCACGATGTGGACTCTTCCGAAATTGCCTACAAGATTGCCGGCTCGCAAGCTTTTCAAGACGCGGCAAAACGAGCTCGCCCTGTAATACTTGAACCTATTATGAAAGTTGAGGCTATCATGCCGGAGCAGTTCATGGGAGACATCACCGGTTCGCTTTCGGGTAAGCGTGGACAGATTGAAGGAATGGATGAGAGGGGGATGCTCCGTGTTATCCACGCCAAAGTGCCACTTTCTGAAATGTTCGGTTATACCACAGATATTCGTTCTATGACACAAGGAAGAGGATCAGTTATGATGGAGTTCGATCACTATGAAGTTGTGCCACCAAACGTTGAGAAAAGCATAGTAGAAAGTAGGAAATAATCACAGCTCGGGTCTTTTTGTCCGATTTCTGCGTTGGAATTTCCAAAATGCTCGTCACCTTACGACATGTAAGGCTCCTCGCCTTTTGTCATTCCGCCTTGAACTCGGCCAAAAATCCTCCGGGATTCTTTACTTTAAAAACCAGAATAAATTCTTAACTTGCAATTTCGCTGGGGGGGTAGAATTAAGTTAATTAAAATTAACTAAAAAATATGTCGTTAAATAATCCTGATGAAGAAGGTCATCCAAGCATGTCAGAAGTTCCACTAACTGAAAGAGAAAGTAAATTAGTGGATCTGGATAAGAGACTTTCTGCTCTAAAAAATTATGTCTAATGAAGAATTTAGAGAAATGACTGAGGAGGAAAAAGCGGGAGCGATGAGTACTTGAGCAAGGGGAGTCCTTACTCCCTTGCTTAATGATAATACGGGTCTTGTTGACTTTGGTTTGGCTTGGGTATATGATAATATCATATTATATTATCATATAATTTATAAAATATGACCACACTATCAATACCTGTTTCAGGGGACTTGGAGAAATTTATAGAAAGAATGATAAAGGAGGGACGAGGAGCAAACAAAGCCGATGTTGTTCGGCGCGCATTGAGGGAATATGAAGAAAATGAATTACTAAAAAATATACTTCAGTCAGAGAGAGAGATTGCACAAGGTAAGGGTTTAGGGGGGAATTTGAGAGAGTTAGCAAAAAAATTTAAATAATATGGTTAATATTATTTATTCTCCTTTTTTTATACGCAAGTTCAATAAATTGGAGAATGATTTACAAGATGAGATTATCAAAAAAGTCGATTTGTTTAAAAATAAGAAGAGTCACAGTATGTTGAAAGTTCATAAACTGAATGGTAAATTTGAGGATTACTCAAGTTTTTCGGTAAATTATAAGTTTAGAATAGTATTCAGATATATTTCAAAAAATGAAGTTTTGTTCACTGATATGGGTGATCACGATATTTATAAATAAATCTTCTAATAACGACCCGGCAAGGCCTGGTCAAGAATACTCTACCACCGAGGTTGCAAATTCCGTGGGGGGAGGTAGAATTAAGTTAATTAAAATTAACTTAAAAATTATGACAGAAGGTTTTAGAAAAATGACTCCCGAGGAACAAGCTACAGCAATGAATCTTGAAGATGCGCAAAGTGAGGCAAATATATTGAGAGATATAACTTTTCAGGATACCAAAGGTCACTTTGATGAGGTGCCTGTTACAAAAGAAGAATATGATAAAGCTTTCGGAGACTTGACTAAGTTATTAAATCAAGCAGAAAAAGAAACAATCCCAGAAAAGATAAAATTGTTACTACAACGATTTCATTTACGATCTAAACAAATTGCACACGCACTCGTGTTAATTCCTAATTTAGCCAATGAGAGTCTTGGACTTCCAAATTCCAGTAAGTTAATACAAAAGGAAATTCGTGCAATGGATATAGATATAGATATCCGAGAAAGTTACTCTCAAAAACTAAAAGATTTGAAGGAACGAGCAAAAGCTTTCGAGGAAATGCCAAAAGAATAGCTGTAAAACTCCACCAAGATATCATCTTCACTCGTTATTTGTTTGCCCATGGGTTTTAAAAAAGATATAATGCTTGTATGGAAAAACCGATAGGCAGTACTGTCGAGGCACTGGCACGCTTTACTTCCCCTGAAGAAGAACTGATTTTTCTTCGAAACCAAATAGCAAACAAAGAAAAAGAGCTCAAAGACAAAAAGCTTGATGTGAAACTTGACCATGTGGTGGCCGAAGAAATATCAAGGTACCGCGATATTCCCTCAAAAGAAGTTTTACATCCCAAATATGCCATAACCAAAGGTGAGATGGAGGCTATTGTGCTGAACCTGGAACCGGAAGAGCATGATAAAAAAATGGAGGAGCTTGCCGGAAGGCTTGAAAGCAAGGGCATAAAAAACACCATGTCAATTCTGTCCGGTTTTCGGGATCCGCACTTGGAAGACGATTTCCATCGGTTTCTGGTCCAATTTGTCAAGCAGGGCTACGACAAGAAAAAAATAAATCTTTCATCCAGAGAATTTCGCGGAGTGGACATGACTTTGTACGAAGTAGTTTTGCCCGAAGACCCGGACTCTTTCAGAGGCGAGGGCAAAACAAAAAGTTTGAAAGAAGTTATTTCCAGCATGGAGCAGTTTTTGGCCGGCATGCTTTCGGTGGTGGCCAAAGACGAGACCAAAACTTACAAAGAAAATTATATTGTTTTGGAAATTGCCAACGCCAACGACAGTGATCAATTCATATTTTATGTGGCCGTACCGAACCGCCACAAGGAACTTTTTGAAAAGCAAATAATCTCCATATTCCACAATGCCAGGCTGACCGAGATGACTTCGGATTACAATATTTTTAACGCAGGTGGAATATCGGTCGGCTCTTATGTTGAGTCAAGTAATAACCCAACCTACCAGTTTAAGACCTATGAAAGCTTTGATTATGATCCGCTGAACATTATTCTAAACAGCTTTTCTAAAATACAAAAAAGCGGCGAGGGCGCCGGCATACAGATAATTTTCGCTCCAAAAGGCGAATACTATAATAAGCAATATGAGTATGTTATAGAACAGATAGAAAAAGGAGTTCCGACAAAAGATGCCATAAACAGCGCCCAGGATTCCATAGGAAGCATATTTTTATCGTTTTTCAAATCTCCGGCCAAAATAGAACCTGATAAAAAAGCTATTGATGCGGAAGCTATTCAAAAAATCAAACAAAAAATCGACAGCCCGATTGTAGCCACAAACATCCGATTGATAGCTTCAGCCAAAACAAAAGAAGAGGCCGAAAGAATACTGCGGGGGATGGAGTCAAGTTTCAATCAGTTTAGCAATCCCGGTGGCAACGGGCTCATGACCAAGCGTCAGGAGAAAAGCAATTTAGAAAAGATGTTTCGGGATTTTTCTTTCAGGAGCTTCAATCCAAGTAAAATTTTGCCGCTTAATCTGCGCGAATTGACTACCATTATTCACTTCCATAACACCGCCCTTTCGCCCACTCCGCAGTTGAAACAAAGCCAAGCGGTTTCCGCTCCGGCGCCGGCCAATATAGGCAAAGAAGGCACTCTTCTCGGAGTAAACAGCTACAGAAACGTTGAGACGCCGATATACATGCAAGACGAGGATCGATTAAGGCATCTTTACACCATCGGCCAGACCGGCACCGGAAAATCCACCTTGCTCAAAAGTATGATTGTTCAAGATATTTCCCGGGGTAACGGCGTCTGTTTTATAGACCCGCACGGAAGTGATGTCTTGGATATTTTGTCCAACATTCCGGAGAATCGTTTTCAGGATGTCATTTATTTTGATCCGAGTTACACCGAAAGACCGATGGCCTTAAATATGTTGGAATACGACAGGTCCCATCCGGAACAGAAAACTTTTGTGGTCAACGAACTTTTTAGTATCTTCCAAAAACTTTATGGCAAGGTGCCGGAAGCTTTGGGTCCTATGTTTGAGCAGTATTTCCGCAATGCCACCATGCTTGTTATTGAAGATCCGGACACCGGCTGTACCCTTCTTGATGTTTCGCGAGTTATGACCAACAAAGCTTTTCGCCAACAGAAACTTTCTAACTGCAAAAATCCGATTGTTGTTCAGTTCTGGACGGAAGTGGCCGAAAAAGCCGGCGGGGAAGCTTCACTTGCAAACATTGTGCCTTACATTACTTCAAAATTTGACGTCTTTTTGGCTAACGACATCATGAGGCCCATCATCGCCCAGGAAAAATCTTCGTTTGATTTTCGCAAAATCATGGATGAGAAAAAAATCCTGCTTGTTAATCTTTCCAAGGGTCGTTTGGGAGACATCAACGCAAATTTAATCGGTCTCATTCTTGTCGGCAAGATTTTAATGGCCGCTCTTTCCAGGGTTGACGCGGCTGGCACCAATATTCCGCCATTTTATCTATATATTGACGAGTTTCAAAATATCACCACAAATTCAATTGCCACCATTCTTTCCGAGGCCAGAAAATACAAACTTTCTTTAAATATTGCCCATCAATTCATCGCTCAACTTGAGGAAAATATCAAAGACGCGGTGTTTGGAAACGTCGGCTCGCTGGCGGTTTTCCGAGTCGGAGCGGAGGATGCTGAATATCTAGAAAAGCAATTCAGTCCGGTTTTCACAGCCAAAGATATTATGAATATTGATAACTTTAACGCCTATATGAAAATGCTTGTAGGTGGCAAACCAGTCAAGGCTTTCAATGTGAGGGTTTCCAATTCGCCCAAAGGTAATCCAGAAGTTGTGGAAAAGCTCAAGCAACTTTCCTATACGACTTATGGCGGGGACAGGCAGGCAATTGAAGGAGAAATTTTGAGAAAATATAAGAAATAACATGGGAAAAGGATCAATAAATCTCTTTCTCCTCATAATTTTTCCTAGTAACAGAATAATTTTCTGCTGAAAATTTTCTTTCTGCTCACCTTTTCACAGGTTCCGCAGATACTAGGAAAAACTATGACTCGACGAGATTTATTGCTCCAGCGACTTTAAAATAATATAATATAAAAACTATGGGAGAAGAAATACCTAATGAAGAAAGGATGATTGAACAATCAGAAGTGATTGAACTTTTACGCACAAGAGGCATTGATGATCCAGAAGTAAAAGAATTTGTTCTGAAATGGACCACACAACAAGAAACACTGGCCACTGAAGCAGGTACAGCTCGGGCCTCAATTACTTTTAACATAAGTCGCTCTGAACTATATCTAGCTGTGGGGGATAAGGATGGTGCTCTACAAGCTCTTGAAGATGCCCGAGTGCAAGCTCATCAAGAAGGTGAGATTGAACTCTATAATCAAATAATGATAAAAATGGATGAGGTGGAGGAAAAATAAAATTGCTCGCGCGTTTTAAAGAAGATATAATGTGTAAATGACTTCTCCTTTTGATGTTTTAGCTAGGCAAGAAGATGACTCTAGTGCATCACATCACATTCCTATTAAAAAAATAAAGTTTGAGAATATGCCGAAGCCGACAAACCTCGACCCCCTTAACCCAGTAAAATTTGAAGACAAGGTAAACGAGTTAAATATAAAAACTATTTCAACAAAAAAAACCTTCGCCAATATTTTAGATCTAAATTTAGACAAGGAATTGGAGGAAGCTAGATCTGATTATATTGAACATCTTGTTTCTTATAATAAAAAAATCGAAAGTGATAAAACCAAGTACAAGAAACTTATGGCGGGACTGGGAGTGGATAAGGAAATGCCGGCAAAAGATGAGCCAAGAGAGCTGGCTTTTTCCAAAGTAAAATATTTTGAGATTAAAGAAAAGAAAAAAAAATTTTTAGGCGAGGGCGGCAAGATGTTTGATTTGAAAGAAGCCTCAATTTTTGAGGAGGCTCTAGAAAAAGCATTATCCCCGATAGTCCCAGAAAAGCAGGTTAAGAAAGAACCATTGATTCTAAAAAAGCCTAAAATAGAAGAAAAAAAGGAAAACACTCTAACGCCCACAGCCAACACCAATGTCATCCACCTAGATTTTGAAGGAAAAAAATTAGAAATAATTTACACAAAAAACTCGCATAAGGTCGAAGTTTTGCTTAACGACAAACAAATTGCTGTCGGGTCAATGACAGAAAAGGGTCCAAAAATAAAAATCAATCCCGGCTTAAAAGCCTCGTTTTTATTAGCTCCCACGCTGGAACAAAGAGCTTTCGAAAAAGCTTTGACCCACATTAAAACTCTTAAGTTCTAAAAGGGTTGACTATTGGCATTAACTTGTCTAATATAGTTACTGTCGCTTTTTGCGACTATTTGTTTTGAAGTTCCCAAAATTCAGGTCATCTCGAACACTGAATTTTTGGAATTTCCCAAAATGACAAAGTTTTTATTATTAATCATTAATTAATTTCGATATAATCCCGGACTTTCAAATCTGTGAGAAATCCGATGTGAGAGTTTGAAAAGGCGAGGAGCCTTAGTTAGCACTAAGGTGACGAGCATTTGAAAACTCGGAACGAGGAGTTCGCCAGATTTGAATGTCCCGTGGTTATGTCACATAATCATATGGCAGATTTTGATCGTAGTAAGCCACACATCAACGTTGGAACCATCGGTCACGTTGACCATGGCAAGACAACATTAACAGCAGCTATTTTAAGCATCCTGGCAAGACAGGGCAATGGTTACAGCGCCAGAGTTGAAGGCGTGGATAAAATTGACGGCGCTCCGGAAGAAAGAGCCAGAGGTATCACTATTGCTTTACACCACTCTGAATACGAAACGCCGACTCGCCACTATGCACACGTGGACGCTCCCGGTCATGCCGACTATATTAAAAATATGATTACCGGCGCCGCTCAAATGGACGGTGCCATCCTCGTAGTTGCCGCCACGGACGGAGTGATGCCTCAAACAAGAGAGCATGTCCTTTTGGCTAAACAAGTCGGTGTGCCAAAGCTTATCGTTTTCCTAAACAAGTGCGATATGGTTCCAGACAAAGAGCTCATTGATTTGGTGGAGGAGGAAGTTCGAGAACTCCTTACAAAACAAGGCTTTGATGGAGCAAGTGCCCCAGTTATCAGAGGTTCGGGACTTAAGGCCCTTGAATCAAAAGATAATAACGACGAATGGGCAAAGAAAGTTTTGGAACTAGCAAACGCTCTTGACACTTATTTCCCGATTCCAGTCAGAGATTTGGAAAAACCATTTCTGATGCCAGTTGAGGACATCTTCTCAATTGAAGGACGAGGCACAGTAGTTACCGGAAGAATTGAAAGAGGAGTGGTCAAAGTCGGCGAGGAAGTGGAATGTATCGGAATTGACGAAACCCAGAAATACACAGTTACCGGAATTGAAATGTTTAATAAATCTCTTAATCAAGGTCAAGCAGGAGACAATGCCGGAATTTTGCTCCGAGGGGCAAGCAAGGAAGCTATTCACCGAGGACAAGTTTTGGCAAAACCAAAAACAGTAACTCCTCACACCGAATTTACAGCTGAAGTTTATATTCTAAAGAAAGAGGAAGGTGGACGACACACACCGTTCTTCACCGGTTACAAACCGCAATTCTATGTTCGAACGACAGACGTTACCGGAGATGTGACCCTAAATGAAGGAGTAGAAATGGTTATGCCGGGCGACACAGTTACGTTCAAAGTTAAATTGGTTGCCCCGATTGCCCTTGAAGAGAAGACACGATTTGCAATCCGAGAGGGGGGCAAGACTGTCGGCGCAGGTGTGGTCACCAAGATCATCGCCTAGTTTTTGCGGTCTTTTTGCCGAACTTCTTTGCTCTCGGTTTTGTCCGCTCCACGCAATGTACAGGTGTACATTTTGGTCGCGAACAAAACCTGCGAGCTTCGAAATTCAACAAAAATTCTCACAAAAACCCTGAATTTCCAAATTGTGAAAGTTCAAACAAAAAAGCCTTAAAATAAGGCTTTTTTGTTGTGTAAATTTTTGTATTGACAACAGTCATCATATAGTATATACTACACAGTAGAAGCACTCTCAAGCGAGACATACAGGGGTACAGTTTCGGAAAGATTTTGAGAGGCACGTTATGTCTCCACTCTCCCCATGTCCAAAGAATTTCCCGCGATTTGTCTGGTTTTACCAAGGCCCTTTAATGGGTACAGTCCGGCCGGGGATCTAGTAGGGCATCAAGCAAGAGTGGAAGAATGACGAAACCGTGGTTAGCGCATCGCTCACCACGGTCTTTTTATAAAATATACTTCGGATTACCTCATTACTGCCATTTGCAAATCAATCGATTCGCTCTTGAGTAAATTCTGTACCTCGGATTACCTCGGCATCCTGAATTTTTATACTCGCTACTCTCGTTAAAAATTCGGACTTGAACAAAAAACAATTATCTGTTAGTATCTTTGAATCAAATATGGCGACAAAAGAAACAGTAAAAAAGTCAACGAGCTCAGGCGAAGTTGATACTGAGGCCAGCGGGCCGAATGTGAAAAAGAAAACAGTTGTAAAAAAGACAACTCCAAAAAAAGTAGCTGCGAAAACAGTTGCAAAAGTTACAACTCCAAAAGTTGCCAAAGCTCCTGTAAAGACAACGGTGAAAGTTCCGGCAAAAGCAGATGTCATTTCAAAACTCCGAATTCGGGTCAGGGCTTATGAATACAAGATTCTGGATTTGTCTGTAAAGCAGATAATAGACACAGCTCTACGCTATGACGCAACTGTTCAAGGGCCCATTCCACTTCCAACAGAAATAAAAAAATACACAGTAAATCGCTCGGCTTTCGTCTACAAAAACGCTCGTGAGCAGTTTGAAATGCGAATCCACAAACGACTTATTGATATTTTAAATCCTACACCTAAAATAATGGAGGCACTGACCAATATGTCCCTGCCGAGTGGCGTCAACATCGACGTAAAAATAATCTAAAACGACGAACACCCGAGATTCTCTCAAGTGTTTTAGTTTTTCCATGCAGATAGGATCCTCTGCTTCTCTCTTTCAATCAAATACATGACAAGAATCATGATACAAGCAGAAAGAAAGTAGGTAAATCCTGCAAAGAGCGCTTCACGTCCAAAGTTGTAGAAAGCGCCAATCACAGAGAAGATTACCTGGGTCCAGAATCTGTTGCGAGGGATTTTCGCTAAGTCAACGCTCTTCCGGGCCGTACTGACGAGGCACAAAAGAACTACTAAGAACCAAACAAGTGCCGGGCCAAAATCAAATGGGTTGATGGGCATCACACTTCTCCAGTATTAAGATAATTGATTGTAGCTTCCATGTCAAACGATACTTGATCCTGTAGTAGATTTTGGCATTACAAGGATTACCTTGCGTGGGAAGCACAATGCCAAAATTCACTATGGGGTTGAATAAAAAAGGGATATCTGCTAGTATAGCCGAATCGTCAAAAGCGTTTTTAAGAGTGACTAGCGAAGGGCAATGTTGGGGGGATCTTTCTCATTACTGTCCGAAAACCGTCATCAAATTTATTTTAGTTTTAGCGCATTTCGTTGTTGCAGTTCAGTTTTATTCGTTCACCTTATTATCTATAAGGCTCACTCATAAAACTTCCTGCGCCTAGAACTGCATCTAAAACTAAAAAAATTAAAAACATGAAATTTATACTAGGAACAAAAATCAATATGACCCAAATCTTTGACGACAAGGGTCTAGTCCATCCAGTCACTCTACTAAAAGCAGGGCCTGTTGTTGTTACCGCTGTAAAAACTGTAGCGACAGATGGTTACGATGCTGTTCAAGTTGGTTTCGGCAAGCGTGCAGAGAAAAATCTAACCAGGGCTGTACGAGGACAAATGAAAGGAGGTAACTATATATATTTGAAAGAATTTCGAGTAGAGAATACACAGGGGAACCCTGTGTATAAGGAGGGAGATGTGATAGACCTATCTAATTTCAAAGTAGGCGATGTTGTAACAGTTTCCGGAACTTCAAAAGGAAAAGGTTTCCAAGGGGTGGTAAAAAGACACGGATTTAAAGGAGGCCCACGATCCCACGGTCAAAAACATTCGGAACACGAACCGGGTTCTATCGGTGGAGGAGGACGCGATGGTGGTCGTGTAGCAAAGGGCAAAAGAATGGCCGGACGAATGGGCGGCAACAGAATCACCTCAAAAGGTTTGACTGTTGTCAGTGTAAAACCAGAAACAAACGAAATTTTTATACGAGGAGCGGTTCCTGGAAGACGAGGAACGTTGGTGGAAGTCAAAAGTCTATAAAGTCATAAAGTCTGTAAAGTAAAATACATGGAAAAAGAAAAAGTAAAAAAGAATACAAAAAAAGTTAAGACAAAAACTCCCGTTCCCTTAGAAACTACAATTTACAATATTAAAGGAAAAGAAGCGGGAAAAATTTTACTTCCGGAAAGAGTTTTTGGTCTCAAGTGGAATTCTGATTTGGTCCACCAAGTGGTTACTTCCATGGAATCATCTGCTCGCACAAACGTAGCTCACACCAAAAACCGAGGGGATGTTTCCGGAGGTGGTAAAAAACCATGGCAACAGAAGGGAACTGGTCGTGCTCGACACGGTTCTATACGTTCACCTTTATGGATTGGTGGAGGAGTGACTCATGGTCCAAGAAAGGATAAAGATTACTCACGAAAAGTTAATAGGAAAATGAAGGCAAAGGCGCTTTACACTATTCTTTCTGAAAAGTACAAAAAAGGAGAAATTTTATTTGTTGATGATTTATCTTTACGAGTTATTAAGACAAAAGAAGCAAGAAATACACTTGACTCACTTTCAAAAATTTCTGGATTCAATGATTTACTTTCAAAGCGAAAAAATTCTGCCTTTATCGCTCTTGACTATAAGGATGTTACGACAGAAAAAAGTTTTAGAAATATGGGCAATCTTTTAGTAGATGAAATCAGAAATGTCAGTCCATTAGATTTGATGAAATACAAATATGTCGTTATTTCAAATCCAGAGAAAGGTTTACCTCAAATTTCTGAAAAACTCTTAAAATAATATGACAAATTTATCAAACATTTTAATAAAGCCTCATATTACAGAAAAAGCTACAGTTTCTGCTGAAAAATCTGTGTACGTTTTTAAAATTGATCCAAAAGCAACAAAAAGAGATGTAGAAAAAGCTTTCAAGGAAAAATACAAAGTTTCTCCTCTGAAAGTTAGCACAGTCACTATTCCGGCCAAAAATGTTTTTGTCAGAGGGAAACGAGGCAAAAAATCAGGCTACAAAAAGGCTTATGTTTATCTAAAAAAGGGGGAGAAGATTGAAATAATATAATATGAAAAAATATCATCCATATACAAAATCACGAAGAGAAATGTCTACCATTGAATATGGCAACTATCTTACTGTCTCTGAACCACACAAGGCTTTAACTCACGGTTTTAGACGAAAAATGGGAAGAAACAATCAAGGTCAGATTACCACTCGTCACAAGGGGGGAGGACACAAAAGACTTTTCCGAGAGGTTGATTTTAAATACGATAAAATAAATATTCCTTATACAATTAAAACAGTTGAGTACGATCCAAACCGAAGCGGTTTTATTGGCCTAGCGCAATACAAAGATGGAGAAAAAAGATATGTACTTTTACCAAAAGGTGTAAAAGTTGGCGAAGTTTTAGTTACGGGGGAGAATGCAGAACCAAAAGTGGGAAACAGATTGCCACTTAGAAACATAAACATTGGGACTTTTGTTTACAATGTAGAAGTTAAGCCACAAGGAGGAGCAAAGATCGCTCGTTCCGCAGGAAACTTCGTTGAAGTTATCGCAAAGGATGCCGGATATGTAGATATAAAATTACCTTCAACTGAAGTCAGAAAAGTTCCTGAAACTGCTTGGGCCTCGATCGGAGAAGTTGGGAACGAAGAAAACAGACTAATAAATCTTGGAAAAGCAGGACGCTCACGATGGCTTGGTATCCGACCAACAGTTCGCGGTACTGCTCAAAACCCAGTTGACCACCCATACGGAGGAGGAGAGCAGAGACAAGGCCGAGGACGAAGACGAGCTATCTCGGTTTATGGCAAACCTACCGGCAAGGGTCAGAAATCTAGAACTCCTAAGAAATACTCAAATAAATTCATTATTAGTCGCCGTCGAGTTGGCAAAAATAAATAGTTCGAGTCTTTATTGTCCGATTTCTACGTTGCTCGCTCCGTAACCCATGTCAACCTGCCAGGTTGACATGTTGATAAGTTGAGAGCGTCTGCGATCACGGTTTCAGAGAGACATGCGGAAGTCCGACTTCCGCAACTTTCCGCATTGATTGATAAATTGTAAAAAAGGGTGACTAGGCAATGTGCCGATGTCGCCCTTTAACTTACACAAATCAGATAAGTCTAAATATTTCTACACTATACGATTAATCGTGTAGTGTAGAGATAAGGTTTTTAATAAATATACTAATCAAATTTAAAATTTAACAGATTTTTAAAAAAGTGTAGATTTTGGTCACACTGTACTCAACGATGCCGAAAATGAGAAAGTCCTTATTTTGCACGTGATCAGACGAAAGAATGTGCGAAATAACGATTGGATATCTGTGAGTGCCGGGTATGCTCCCACATCTTCCTGGTGGGAGGTTTGTGACGAGAGAAAAGTTATTCCATGGGATTCTGTTGGTGAAGTTAAAATTTCACCAAAACTTCCCGAGTGGCTTCATGCCCGGCGCATCGGAGCAAGGAATATGTCTGGACGCTCTCACACCACAACCATCAAAGGCAGAACATACATCGATTGGTAGGTTTCAAAAAGGGCGACCATCGCGGTCGCTTTTTATCATACCTGCATTGCCGAGCACCACTTGGGTCTCATAGTGCTCGGGTTGACATCCAGACCCCTTTTGTATAGTATAGACGCCACTGAAGTATTTACATTCTGTTCGGGTTTTTAAGTAAGTCAGTACCACGAAAAGTGTGGTTTTTCTTTTGGCAGTAGCCAAAAAAATTAAAAATGACACGGTCAAGTAAAAAAGGTCCATATGTTGACGAGAGACTTCTCAAAAAGATTCTCGGAAAAAAATCCACTGAAACTGGGGTTATTAAAACATGGTCACGTGCCTGCGTTATTTCTCCGGAAATGGTCGGCTTTATTTTCGGCGTTCACAACGGCAAAACTCACTTAGAAGTTTCAGTAAATGAAGATATGGTAGGTCACAGACTAGGCGAGTTTGCTCCTACAAAGAAATTCATAAAACACGGAGGAAGAATGCAGAAGGAATTGGAACAGGCCAAAAAAGAAGGCGAAATCGCAGCAGCTCAATCCGCTAAAGCAGCTCCAGCCACTGGCACTACAGCAAAGAAATAGGTGCGATATGAATATACAAATCATGCGAATGATACGAATAAAAATACAAAAATGAACACAGCACACGCTACACTTTCAAATTTCCGACAAGCTCCTCGCAAAATGAGGCTAGTTGCTAACGCAGTTAGAGGAAAGAAAGTATCAGACGCTTTGGTGAACCTCGATTTCATTGCAAAAAGAGCTTCAGCTCCAATCAAAACTCTTATTATGTCAGCTCTTGCAAATGCAAAAGCACAAGATATTCCAACAGAAAATTTAATAATAAAGACTATCAAAGTAGACGGGGGAGCGATATTGTATCGAAGACGACCAGCAGCTCGCGGTTCTGCTCACCCTATACGAAAACGAACAAGTTCTATTTTTGTTGAATTGGGAGAAAAAAAGGAAAATGTAAAAATCAAAGTGAAAAATGACAATGAAAAATTAAAAAATTCGAAACAGAAATCTAAATCATAATTTTACATTTTGATATTTAAACTTTAAATTATTATGACACACACCGTACACCCATATTCGCATAGACTGGGCATTATCAGAGATTGGAAATCTCGATGGTTTGGCGTGAAAAATAAATACAAGGAATTTTTGAAAAGTGACGTTCTGCTTAGAGAATATTTGGAGAAAAAACTTCGCGGGATGTATGTGTCAAATATTGAAATGGAAAGAGGGGAGAAATTTTTGAGAATAATCATAGAAACTTCCCGACCGGGCATCATTATCGGCCGAAGCGGTGACGGCGCGGTAAAGCTCAAAAACGATATTGTTGCGTTTTTGAATAAAAATAGACTTTCTTCCGGCGGTGAAGTCAAACTTGATATAAAAGAAATAAAATCTCCTGAATCAAACTCCGCAATAGTAGCTCAAATGATTGCCGATGGTTTGGAGAAAAGACTGCCTTTCAGGCGGGTGGCCAAGCAAGTGGTTGAAAAAGTGATAGCTAACCGAGATGTCAAAGGAGTAAAAATTGAACTTTCAGGAAGATTGGCCGGCGCCACAATGGCTCGCAAAGAGAAAATAAAGCGAGGCAGAATTCCCCTTCAAACTTTCCGAGCCGACGTTGATTTTACAAAATACGAAGCCAGACTACCATATGGGGGAATAGGCATAAAAGTTTGGATATATAAGGGAGAGATCTTTAGAAAATAAAAGTGTAAAAATCAAAATGAAAAATTACAAATTAAAATTAAAAATGAGAAATCCAAAAATTTTAAATTTTGCACTGTCATTTTTAATTTTGATATTTACATTTTAAATTATTTATATGTTAGTACCAAAAAAAGTAAAATATAGAAAGTGGCACACAATGAGAAAGAATGCCAACAAAGTTGGCGTGGCTTCGCGTGGCATAACTGTGGCTTTCGGCTCGCATGGGCTAAAAGCTTTGGATGGCGCTAGGATAATGAGCAACCAGCTTGAAGCAGCCAGAAAAGCCCTTTCCCGAGAACTTGGAAAAACTGGCAAGCTTTGGATCAGAGTTTTTCCGGATATGCCACTGACCAAAAAACCGGCTGAAGTGAAGCTTGGAAAAGGCAAGGGAGATTTGTTCGGATACTGCGCGCCAGTTAAGCCCGGTCGGGTTATTTTTGAAGTGGATGGGGTAACGCAGGAAGTGGCTGTTGAGGCGCTAAGAAAAGCCGGGACAAAACTTCCCTTACGGACAAGGATAGTTTCAGCTCATCACTAAAATACGAATTTATACGAATGTAATCGAATTTACGAATATGAAAATCAAAGAATTAAAAAGTAAAAACCCAAAAGAACTCAATTCGCTTCTGTCCGAAAAAACTTCGGCTTTGCGGGCATTCCGTTTTGCCGTGGCTGGAAGCAATGTCCGAAATGTTAAGGAGGGACTGACTCTTAAAAAAGATATAGCCAGAATAAAAACCATTTTAAACAATATCAAATAACAAATTTCCAATGACAAAACAAATCCAAAATCCAAATATCAAAAAAACAATAAAATCAAACACCAAAACTTTAACTGGCGTGGTTGTTTCAGATAAAATGAAAGACACTGTCGTTGTTTTGGTAAATCGTTTTGTCAAACATCCAAAATATGGTAAATACATTTCAATACACAAGAAATTCAAGGCTCATGATAAAGGCAATACCAAGAAAATAGGAGATAAAATAACCATAAAAGAATGTAAGCCAATTTCAAAGGATAAACATTTTCGGGTAGTCGAAAGTTAAAAGTTTATAAAGTCCATAAAGTAAAACTATGATACAACCACGATCCATCGTTAAAATAGCTGACAATTCCGGGGCAAAAATCGGACGAGTGTTCAAAGTGCTCGGCAGTTCAAAAAAAAGGTACGCTAGTATTGGAGAATTGGTAGTTATTTCCATTCAAAAAGCCGAGCCTCGAAAAGCTACCAAGAAAAAAGATGTGGTTTACGCTCTTGTGGTAAGACAGCGCGCTCCATTTCGAAGAAAGGACGGATCATACATTAGGTTTGATGAAAACGCAGTGGTGCTTGTGATGAAAGAGAAACTTGAACCGATTGCCGGACGCGTTTTCGGACCAATACCTAGAGAAATCGGCGAAGTTGGCTATCAGAAGATTATTAGTTTGGCTCCGGAAGTAGTTTAATACGAATTATACGAATGTAATTGAATTTACGAATAAAAATATGCACGTCAAAAAAGATGACAAAGTAATAGTTTTGACAGGAAAGGACAAAAGCAAGACCGGTTTGGTGATTAAAGCATTGCCAAAAGAAAACAAAGTGATAGTTTCCGGGGTGAATGTATTAAAAGTCCATAAAAAGCCAAGAAAGAGCGGGGAGAAAGGGCAGATTATTGATAAAACAATGCCGATTCACGTTTCTAACGTGAGAAAGACAAAATAAAATTTTAAATTTTAATTTATAAATTTTAAATCAAATTCAAATTTTAAAATTAAAAAAATATTATGAAATCGATCAAAGAGAAAACAAAAGAATCATTTGAAGCGCTAAAGGGTGAGTTCGGTTATACAAATCCTATGCAAGCGCCAAAGATTGTCAAAATTGTTGTCTCTGCTGGGGTCGGCTCTCTCAAAGATAAGAAAAAAATTGAACTTGTTGCAGACAGACTTTCAAAGATTACAGGGCAGCTTCCGGCCAGAAAAGGAGCAAAAATTTCTCTGGCCGCTTTCAAGGTCCGCCAGGGGGACACGGTTGGTATGCAGGTTACGTTGCGCGGACAGAGAATGTATGATTTTTTAGACAGACTTGTGAACATTGCTTTACCTCGAACAAAAGACTTCCGTGGGATTTCAAGCAAGGCCATAGATGGAATGGGTAATTATACATTGGGCATTAAAGAGCACACTATTTTTCCAGAAACTGGGGATGAGGAACTCAAAGACATTTTCGGTCTTGCAGTAACTATCGTTACAAATATAAAGGATAAGAAACAAACCAAAGCTTTTCTTCAACATCTCGGATTTCCTTTTAAAAAAATTGAAGCAAAAGAGGAAAAAGCCAAAACAGTTCGAAAGCGAATGAGAAAACCAAAAACAGACCTGCCCACAGGTCCGACAGTAACTCAAACTGCCGCCGCATAGTCCCCGATAAGTGGATTTTTGTACCAACCCATGTCAACCTGCCAGGTTGACATGTTAATAATGGGGATGTGCTTTGTAGTCTGCTTGTTCATTGGGGCGATCAGCATGTATTTCTATCTCGAGATCAATGGAAAAGGTCGGTATGGACACGGTCTAACCAGACTAGAGCGAAAGCGACAAGATGCTCTCATGAATATCGGCAATCGAATTGCTAATGTCGTGAGAAAGGAATTTTCTTGGGCTACCGCAACCTCGGTACCATTGGGGGCTAGTTGTCAGGTGACTGTAAAAGATGGTGGTGAACTCGCACTGCTTCTTGGAATCAGCCAGAGTGACAATCAGGTTGTTATGAGCTTTCGCTCTCGGAATTTTCGAAAGCAAAAGACTTATACAACCGAGGAAGCGTCATTAGTCACCGCCATTCAAGATGTAATTAAGTTCCTCCGCTGGCCTCTCTTCTCAAGCCAGCCGACACCCCGATGGGTGTCGGCTGTTTTCTTTATTCATATGTACGTTAAATATATGCTATAGCATATATTTAACGTACATAATATGAATGGGTGGTAGTAAATGTTTCGAAGCCGTTTGACCATTAGTGAAATTGACATTATATGGTTAAATTGATAGTATGACCTTCGAGCGAAATATCGCTTTTTTAATTAGTATTTCTTAGAACTTTCATAATTTTGATGAAATTCGAGGCGGAAATGTGAAAAGGCGAGGAGCCTTACAAGTCGTAAGGTGACGAGGATTTTTACGGTTTCAACGAAGGAGTTCGCCAAATTTGGAAGTTATAACATATGGCAAAAACATCTGTAAAGGCAAGAGCGGCAAAAAAGCCGAAATTCTCGACTCGGGCTAAAAACCGTTGCTTTAGATGTGGACGCGGAAACGGTTTTATGAGAGACTTTGGTCTGTGCCGAATCTGCTTCCGCGAGTTAGCTAATGAGGGGAAAATTCCCGGTATTAAAAAGTCGTCATGGTAAGTCAAGCCTCACTAGAGGGGAGATACTGCCGAGATATTATAAATAATTTCTAATTTCTAATTTCTAAACAATTTTCAATTTAGAAATTGAAAATTAAAAATTGAAAATTTAACCCATGGATCCAATCGCAGATATGATAATCAGAATAAAGAACGCTTCTGATTCAAGGAAAGAATCTGTGGTTTTTCCTTATTCAAAACTCAAACTTGCCATTCTGGATATTTTACAAAAAAACGGATACATCGCCTCATTTGGTAAAAAAGGGAAAAAGGTAGTCAAGTTTATTGAAGTCGGGCTTGCTTATGAAGACGGAATACCAAAAATAAGCGAAGTGGAACGAGTTTCCAAAACCTCAAAAAGAGTTTACATAAAATCCAAAGATGTGAAAAAGGTAAAAAGCGGATTGGGACTTCTTATTCTCTCAACTCCAAAAGGTATCATGACAGACAAACAAGCCCGGGAAACAAAGGTCGGGGGAGAAGCCCTGTTTAAAGTGTGGTAGCACTTTAAAGAATGTAAACTGTAAAAATCAAAGTGAAAAATTACAATTCAAAATCGAAAAATAATAAGTTCAAAAATTTTGCATTTTACACTGTCATTTTGAATTTTGATATTTAAATTTTTAATTAGCAATCATGTCACGAGTAGGAAAAAAAGTAATAGCCATTCCACCAAAAACTGAAGTATCAATGTCAGGATATGTATTAACTGTAAAAGGACCACTTGGAACTTTGACAAAAAAAATGAAACAGGATATTGAGATAACTATCGGAGCTTCCGAAATAACCCTCGTACCCAAAAAAATTACACTTGAAACCAAAGCCCTTTGGGGAACATACGCCTCACACATTATGAATATGATAAAAGGAGTTTCCACTCCTTTCGTCAAGAAACTTATCGTGGAGGGTATTGGCTTTAAATCGGAAGTTAAGGGCAAAAATCTGGTTTTGGCCCTTGGTTTTTCCCATCCGGTTAATGTGCTAATACCAGAGACGCTAAAAGTTACAGCGGAAAAAAATGTTATTATAGCTACAGGAATTGACAAAGAAGTTGTCGGTGAGTTTATGGCTAGTGTTCGAGCTCTAAAAAAACCGGAACCGTACAAAGGAAAAGGAATCAGGTATGAAGGGGAAGTTGTAAAGAGAAAACAGGGGAAGAAAACAGTGTAAAAAAATTTCTAATTTTCAATTTCTAATTTCTAAACAATGAAATTAACAAATATCAAAAAAGAAAAAAGGGTAAGAAGGCACAAAAGAATTCGGGCCAAGATTTTTGGCACTGAAAAAATGCCGCGATTGTCCGTTTTTAAATCAAATAAGCATATTTCTGCTCAAGTGATCGATGATATAAATTCTAAAACTTTAGTTTCCGCTCATTCTAGAGAAGTGAAAGGTAAAAACATGATGGAAAAATCAGAAAAGGTGGGCGAGAGTTTGGCCAAGAAAGCTTTGGCAAAAAAAATAAAAAAGATAGTATTTGACAGAGGAGGGTTTATTTATACAGGCAACGTCCGAGCCCTGGCCGAAGGAGCCAGGAAGGGGGGATTACAATTTTAAATTTAAAATTTTAAATTGACAACATATGGAACCAGAAGAAATACAAAAAACAATAGAAAAAGACAGCTTGCCAGAAGGAGAAGTCGTGATTGAACCGATTCTGGTAAAAGCAGCTGTTAAAATTCCCCAAAAGGAGTTCAAAAAAAATCAAAGAAAAGGTTCTCCCAGAAGAGAAGCCAGGATCAGATCGGAATTTGATCAGAAAATCATAAGCATCAGACGGGTCACTCGGGTGGTAACTGGTGGGCGAAGATTTGCTTTTTCTGTTGGAGTGGTTATAGGCGACAGAAAGGGCCGTGTCGGAGTTGGTTTGGGCAAGGCTGGCGATACTCCAGTGGCCATAGATAAGGCGGTCAGAGATGCAAAGAAAAATATGATTAAAATTCCTTTGACAAAAAACAGCTCGATTTCCCACGAGGTCAGGGCAAAATACTCAAGTTCGGTGGTCTTAATCATGAAAGCTCCCGGAAAAGGTATTTTGGCCGGGTCATCTGTCCGGGTGGTTTTGGAGTTGGCCGGTATAAAAGAAGTCAGCGCCAAACTTTTCTCCCGAAGCAAAAATAAAATAAACAACGCAAAAGCGGCGATCAAAGCCTTAGCACAACTAAAGCCTAAAATGTAAACATCAAAAATCAAAATGAAAAATTACAATTTAAAATTAAAAAATAAGGAATTCAAAAAATTTGCATCTTGCAATGATATTTTGATTTTTGATGTTTACATTTTTAATTAACTATCATGCAAAGACACAATCTGAAAAGACAGCATCGAAATAAGAAATCCAAAACGATTGGTCGAGGCGGTACTCGCGGCAAAACATCGGGTCGTGGAACCAAAGGCCAAAACGCTCGAGCCGGTCACAAAAAGCGCCCGGAAATTCGGGATTTCATAAAAAGAATTCCAAAATTGCGAGGTCGTGGCAAAAATATAAACACCAGTATTGAAACCAAGCCGACTGTCATAAATCTTTTAAAAATCAACCTTGTTTTCAAGGAAGGGGAATCGGTATCACCAGGAACACTTTTAAGCAAATGTCTGGTGACTCTTGAAAAAGGCAGAATGCCGAAAATCAAAATTTTGGGTAACGGGGCATTAGATAAAAAATTATTTTTTAAAGAGATAAAAGTTTCAGAAGAGGTGCGGAAGGCTGTGGAAAAAGCTCAAGGTAGTGTAAAATAAAATATCATGAAGGGATTTTTTAACAAGTTAAAACTCATATTTCAGGACAGAATTTTAAGAAAAAAAATATTTTTCACCCTTTTTGTCCTGATCATTTTCAGGTTGCTTGCGGCAATACCTATTCCGGGCATTGACCACGACAGATTGGCCCAGTTTTTTTCCAGTAACGAATTCCTCGGGCTTTTGAGCGTCTTTTCCGGAGGAGGTCTTTCGCAGTTTTCCATAGTGATGCTTGGCGTCGGTCCTTACATCACCGGGTCGATTATCATGCAGCTTATGACTATCATGTCTCCGAAACTGAAAGCTTTGTATCATGAAGAAGGCGAAGCTGGCCGGAGAAAATTTACTCAATATGGCAGATTGCTGACAGTGCCTCTCGGTTTTTTACAAGCCTTCAGTTTTATAAAAATTTTAGAGAATCAGCAAATAATTACAGACATTTCTTCCTTGACTTTGGTTACTACCCTTTTGGTTATTACCGCCGGCTCGGTTCTTCTGATGTGGATTGGAGAACTTATTTCTGAATACGGCGTGGGAAACGGCGTCAGTCTTATCATTTTTGCCGGTATCGTGGCCGTTCTTCCCACAAGCCTATTACAGCTCATAGCTTCTTTTGATCCGTCCCAAATTCCAATATACTTGGCTTTTCTAGGTGTGGCCGCTATCGTTATTATCGGAGTAGTTGTTATTACCGAAGCGGAAAGGCCGATACCTATTACCTATGCCAAACAGGTCCGGGGTAATCGTATTTACGGTGGAACTTCTACATATTTGCCGCTTAGAATAAATCAAGCCGGGGTTATTCCGATAATTTTTGCCTTGTCCATACTACTATTTCCGCAGATGATTTTGCAATTTTTGCAAAATTCGGCAAACGCCATAATACAGAATGTCTCCTCGGCTATACTTTCAGTTCTGGCTAATAATTGGTTTTACGCCATCACTTATTTCTTCCTGGTATTTATTTTCACTTATTTCTACACGGCGGTTACATTTGATCCGGATCAAATTTCCACAAATCTGCAGAAAAACGGGGCCTTTATTCCGGGAGTTCGCCCAGGCAAGTCAACTTCGGATCATATTTCAAAAATCTTAACCCGGCTGACTTTGGTGGGAGCTTTGTTTTTGGGTTTTATCGCCGTTTTACCTCTTATCATGCGAGGAGTGACTGGAATCACGGCGGTTTCTATCGGCGGTACGGCTCTTCTAATCGTGGTGTCAGTCGTCATCGATCTTATTAAAAAAATAGACGCTCAAGTCTCAATTCGCGAGTATTAGAACTTCCAAATTTGGCGAACTCCAGTTGTCACACTCAAATCCTCATTATTCTAACTTACAACACCCATCATCTACGCCATGGCGTAGATTGAAAGGTTAGTATATAGTATATCTATGTCAAAAAGAAAAATTTTTCACTACAAAGGGATAAGAGTAAATGCTTTTGGTTTACCGGTATCAGGTAGTAATAAAACAGATAAAGTTAGAAGAAACAAAAGATTTTACAATATTTCATTCAAGTCAATTTTTAAAGAAGATGCTCCAAAAAATCTTATTGTTATGTACGATATCCCCCATAGTTTGAAAAAAGAAAGAGATTGGTTTCGAAGGCACTTGATAAAGTTTGGATATGAAATGATACAAAAGAGTGTTTGGGTTGGACCTTCACCCCTACCAAAAGAGTTTGTTGATTATCTGGAGGAAATAAAAATAGGGGATAAATTCAAAACTTTCAAATTAGCTAGAGCGTACAGTCCATTAATCTCAGCCATGGCGTAGATGAAGGTGATTTGAATACAGCAACCCTGATAGTTTTACTACTTGCAATTTCGCTGGGGGGGTAAAATTGAGTTATTAAAATTAAACTAAAAAAATTATAGGAATAGAAAAATATACACCAAGTGAGGAGGATGTAAAAGCTGCAGAAGAAGCAATTACTCCCGAACACAGTGATTTGACTAAAACTAGAGAATTTCTTCTAGCTAAATTAAAATCAGAATCTGGTTTAGATGACACGACTTTTGATGAAATAGTAGCATCGTTTAAGTTTGAAGGTAATGAAAAAATGGAAGGAGAGGCTTCTTCATTCCATGTAGATGGTCACGATTATCATGCTGTAACTTTTTGGAATACAGAAAAAAGAGAAGAATCGTTTAGAGAAATAATGACAGATGGTAAAATTATTAGTGAAAATGAAGCAGAGTCTTTTAAGGCAAAGTATCGCAAAGTGATAATTGGTTTAATGCATATTAACAAAGACAGTATTAAGGGTTCGTCTTTATCCTAAGATATAAACATGTCAACCTGGCAGGTTGACATGTTTTAGGTTGACATGTTTTACATAAGTGCCCAAGTGGCACTGTTTTGTTATACTTATTGAATGACACCACAAACTTTTATTTTTATGGGTCGTTCTGGGTGCGGGAAAGGAACTCAGGCGGATTTGCTTAAAAAATATCTTAAAGAAAAAGATCCGAATGCAGAGATTTTTTATATTGAAACAGGAGCTAATTTTCGAGAATTTGTAAAAGGGCAGAAATACTCTAACCAACTAGCAAACAAAATATATAAAAACGGGGAAAGACAGCCAGATTTTCTGGCTATCTGGATGTGGGCTCATATTATTTTAAATGATTTTAAAGGAACGGAGCATCTTTTTTTTGATGGCATCACCAGGTCATTACCGGAAGCCATGGCTTTTACAACTGCTCTGGAATTTTATGAAAGAAAGGCCACCGTTATTTTTATAAATGTTTCCAGGGAGTGGTCGGAAGCAAGACTTTTAGCCCGCGGCAGAGCTGATGATAAAAGTGAAGCCGAAGTGATCAAGCGATTAAACTGGTTTGATCGTGATTCTATTCCAGCCCTCGGCTATTTTAAAGTTAACGATAGATACAATGTTTTGCAGATGGACGGGGAGAAAACTATTGAGGAAGTTCATTACGACATTGTGCAAAAACTGGGTTGGTAGTAGTGTTATTCGTCTAATGGTTAAGTTAAAAACAGCGGAAGAAATAGCCATTTTAAAAGAAGGTGGTCAGCGCCACGCTTTTATTTTGTCGGAACTTGCCAAAAAAGTGGCACCTGGGGTTTCTACTAACGATTTGGAAAATTATGCCAGGAAACTCTTGGAAGAGAGTGGAGACAAGGGAGCTTTTTTAAATTACAAACCTAGCGGAGCAAGACGAGCCTACCCGGCAGTTTTAAATGTTTCGGTCAATGACGAAATTGTCCACGGCATTCCAAATGAAAATCCTAAAATTTTAGAAGAAGGGGATATTGTTTCCATTGACCTCGGCGTTTTACATAAAGGACTTATAACAGATAGTGCTATAACTGTCGGTGTCGGTAAAATTTCTTCACAAGACAAAAAACTTCTACAGCACTGCAAAGAGGCCCTGGACATCGGCATAAAAGCGGCTAGAGGGGGTGCCTATATCGGGGATATTGGTTACGCCATACAATCCTTCATTAAGCCCCTAGGTTACGGCCTCTGCCAAGGCCTTGCGGGGCATGGGGTGGGCTATAAGGTCCACGAGGAGCCGTTTGTGCCTAACCAAGGCAGAAAGGGTGAGGGCGAGCTCCTACAGCCGGGCATGGTTCTTGCCATTGAGCCAATGATTACTTTGGGGACTGACAAAATAGTACTGGACAAAGATGGCTACACTTACAAAACAGCTGATGGAACAAAGGCCGCCCACTTTGAGCACACCATTGCCATCACAGACGGTGATTCTATTATTTTGACCAAATAATTTCGCGTACTCCAAAAATGATAAGTTGAAAAAGAAGTTTTAGTATATACAACACAATTAAAAAATCTCCGCAAGTTCCCCTTACTTTGCTCGGAGTTATAATTCAAACAGGGTTACGATAGATATTTTCTATCTAATAATTTTTAAGGGAGCTCAATATTTTTGGACCACGATGAGTGCCTTCGGGCGTTCTGACGAGTACAATTGCGGGCACCCACCTACTTTTCTTAGTAGGGGAATATCTGTCTAACCCTATTAAAATACTCACGGAGACGTGGGTGTTTTAATTTGGAATTTTTAGTTCAGTTGAGTTTGGTTGTATAATGAACCGATGATTCACACGCCGCTTTTCAAAAAAACATTTGCTCTTCTGTTTTTGGTTGGATTGGTTGCTGTTTCAGCTGATACATTTTACCTGTACTGGTCGTTTTGGTGGCTGGATACTCTAGTACATTTTTTTGCTGGAATGGCTGTAGCTATGGCCGGAGTTTTGGTTTGGGATTTTCACTACAAGACCATTACAGGTGTTTTTGGGACAATTGTCATTGCCGTAACAAGCGCCGTAATGGCCGGAATTTTGTGGGAAACCTTTGAATTGTATTTTGATTTATCCTATCCGTCGGACGGGAGGTATTACTACATTGATACAATTTCTGATCTACTCATGGATACTTGCGGAGGATTTTTTGGGGGTCTTTACGCTCGCATGGTTTTAATAAAAAACAACCCAAACTTGAAATAAAATGGCAAAAGATTTGCACGTTACTTTTTTTGGCGGAGTTGGCACGGTTACCGGAGCCAATTTCCTTTTAGAAAGTCCAAAGACAAAAATTCTGGTTGATTGCGGACTTTTACAAGGAACGCCAGATGCATATATGGAGAACACAAGACCTTGGGATTACGATCCGAAATCGGCGGATTATTTATTTACCACACATTCGCATTTGGATCACATTGGCCGTCTCTGCAAATTGGTAAAAGACGGTTTCAGAGGAATTATTTACTCCACTCCGGAAACAAAAGAAATTGCTGGTGTCATGCTACTTGACGCCATAAAGGTGATGTCTGCCTACGGGGGATTTCCCGAAGGGAGAGAAAACGATCAAAAGCCGCTTTATGGAATTGACGATTATAATCAGGCTTTCAATCAATGGAAGACAATTCCATACCACAAAGAAATAAAAATTAACGAAGAATTTTCGGTCTACATAAAAGATGCCGGTCACATACTCGGTTCTGGAATGTATGAGTTCACCTTTTCCCCCAGGCGTCGCCTAGGGGAAAAGGTGAAAGTGGTATTTACGGGGGATACCGGGAACTCGCCAGCGCCGCTTCTTCGCGACACAGAAAAAATTTCCGACGCGGATTATTTGATAATAGACAGTGTTTACGGCGACAAAAACCACGAACCAAAGGAAGAAAGGGATAGAAAATTCAGACGAATCGTTATGGAAACAATAGAAACTAGAGGAGCTTTGATTATTCCGGCGTTTTCTATAGAGCGAACCCAAGTTATTCTCTATGAACTGAACAATTTAGTGGAGGACAAGAAAATTCCATCGGTGCCGATTTTCCTTGATTCGCCGCTTGGCAGTAAAGTTACGGAAATTTATAAAAGAAATATAAATGACTTCAATCTTCCCGTTCAAAAAGAAATAAAAGACGGAGATAATATTTTCAAATTTCCAAAACTTTCCATAACTCATGGGAGAAATCAGTCCGAAGATATCGTAAAAACTGCAAATCCAAAAATCATTATCGCTGGTTCTGGGATGTCCACTGGTGGGCGTATAGTTTCTCACGAAATAAATTTTCTTCCCGACCCAAAAAGCACCATTCTACTTATGGGCTACCAAGCTCTCGGCACTTTAGGCAGACGAATACAAAACAAACCAAAGGAAGTGGAAATAAATGGAAAGATGATACCGGTCAATGCCAGAATTGAGACAATCTCCGGATATTCCTCGCACAAAGATTCGGATGGTCTGGTAAATATGGTCGCTGACACATCAAAAACAGTGAAAAAAGTTTTTGTGGTTATGGGTGAACCAAAGGCCTCTGTTTTTCTAGTCCAGCGCCTTAGAGATGAGTTGGACGTGGATGCGATTTATCCTGAGAGGGGTGAGGTATATGAATTAAAGTAAATATGGTACAATGAATGTTAATATGAAAAAATTGTCTCTAAAAACTGTCATTTGGAAGGAGGGCAAATACTATATTGCTCAATGTTTAAATGTTGATGTTTCTACTTTTGGAAAGACAAAAATAGAAGCGACCAAAAATATTAAAGAAGCTCTCGAATTGTATTTTGATGGCAGAAACACAAAATCAATACCTAAAGTGCTATCTCCTTCTCTAATTCAGACTTCTGTAATATATGCCTAGATTATAATGTGAGCAAGGGGAGTCCTTGCTCAGTCTTTGCTTTAATCTCACGAATTAACTAAAACAAAAGACTCGGGATTCCCGAGTTTTTTGTTTTAGTTAGCTAGGGCTACGATCTTTTTAAATATCTCTGGATTGTTTTCCACAAAGCCGGCTAAAATCTTTCGGTCAATTAGAATTCCTTTCTTTTTTAGTCCTCCCATAAGACGACTATATGAAGTTCCGAGAGATTTTGCTCCATATGAAATTTTTACATTCCACATTTCTCGAAAATCTCCTTTTTTATCTCGTCTGTGAGCAAAAGCAGATGCTCCAGCGTGAAGTATGGCTTCTTTTGCCTGTCTTTCTTTTGTAGAGCGGCCATGCCTGAACCCCTTTGTTCTGAATAATCTACTTCTTCGTCTTTTTAAGGCGTTAACCGCTTTTTTAACTCGTGTCATGGTGTTTAATGTGAAATGTAAATATCAAAAATCAAAATTTTTTAATTTTGATTTTTTCATTTTTAACTTTTAATGTAGAACGCTCTATCTTTGTTGCTAATTTGAAATTTCACACCTCGTTTCTTTGCAAGTTGTGATCTTCGGCTCTCTTTTGCGTTGAAATGGTTTTGACCAGTTCTACGGGCAGTTATCTTGCCATTTTTACTGACCTTTAACCGTTTTGTAAAACTTTTATTTGTTTTTGTTGACATAATGATACGAATTATACAAATGTAATCGAATGTACGAATGGCTACGAATAATCTAACTCCTTTCTATAATTATACTTAATCCTTTTGGGCTAGATCTGGCTTCATCAGCTATTTTATATTTTTCAGTGATAAGATTTAAAACTCTATCCATTCTTTCTCGCAAGAACTTTTTATCCATATATTTGGTTCTGCCGGGTAAAAAGAGGTCTATTTTTATACGATTTCCCTGTTTAAGCCAGCCCGAGGCTTTCTTAGCTTTGAGTTCCAAATCGTGGTCGCCGGTGCCTACTTTGACCTGAATGTTTTTTATTTCCACTGTGTGAGACTTGGTTTTGGCCACCTTCTGCTTCTTGTTTTCGGCATATTGAAACTTACCATAATCCATTATTTTTGCAACCGGGGGATTGGCCTTTGGCGATATTTCAATGAGGTCAAGTCCCGCCTCCCTTGCCTTATCCAAGGCTTCCTTAAAAGAGATAACTCCTAAGTTTCCACCATCCTCCATAATTACACGGAGTTCTGGCGCTTGTATCTGGTTATTTATGCGTACGTGTATAGACAAATATTATTTATTTAACGGCTAAAGTCTATAGAATATAGCATGTTTTACACATGTATGCAAAAATTGCTATTGTTAACCGCTTTATTTAGTTTTATAATTATACCATTAACATTAATTTTAATCTATGAAAGATAACTTACTAATCGGCGCCGTTGTAGTTATTGTTATTATTTTAGGAATAGTTTTATTCAATTCAAATAACAACTCTCCACAAATTTCTCCAAATAATACAGCTACTACTGAAGAAACGACAAAAACTCCCGCCCCAGTGGTTAAAACTGCAAGTCCTGCGCCAAAAGTGGAAGATTTTACGAATATATTTCCACAGAAAGGAAATTTCAAATGTGTTTACGAGGAGGTTACCCCATCGTCAAGAAGTACAAATACAATGTACTTCTCTGATGGAAAAATGCGTGTAGAATTTCGAACTTTGGCCGGTGCTTCAAATATTATGTTTTACGATGGCAAGTATATGTACAATTGGGGCGAAGGGCAGAATACCGGAATAATCAGCCAGCCAAAATCCATTTCTGATTTTCCTGCAATTATTCCGAAAGATATAACCCAAGGCAAGGTTTTGGGTTCTGGTCTAAACAGTGTTAGTTGGGATTGCAACGCTTGGGCAAAAGATCCGACTCTTGTCACTAAGCCTTCATACATAGTTTTCAAATAAATTTTAAACGAAAAATCCCGCCAACGCGGGATTTTTCTTGGTGTGGAGATGGGCGAAGTTGAATCGCCGTCCAAATAAGATTTGATAATGGATCTACACGACATATTCAATTTAATTTTCTTAACCCTTATTCTTTAAATTGAAAAAATAAATAAGAGTCCAGTTTTCTTTTTCTTAAAACTTTCCCGAAACTAGGAAAGTTTCCAGTCTGTTATATATCAATCACGTCTGGTAACAGACTTCACAGAGTGACCGCCGCTTAGGTTAGTCTCGAAAGATTAAGCGTAAGCGAGAGCAAATCCGTTTGCCATAAATGGAGAACGAATTGCTTTTGCAAAGGTGTTTTTAGCATCTATGCTTTCCGACTGTTTAAAGAGTAGCCGGAACTCTATCGTGCGCATTGTCAAAGAATTTATTTGTCAAAACCTGTCATCCCCCTAAAACAGACCTCAATTTAAAGTCTCGTCGAGTCATGGTTTTTTCTAGTGTCTGCGGAATGCATGAAGCATGAGCAGAAAGAAAATTTTGAGCACAAAATTATTCTGGTACTAGAAAAAATTATGACGAGTAAGAGATTTACTTTAGGTGAATGATGTAATGAACTTAACGATCCACAAATTCTCTCCTGTTCTGTCTCTCCGTATCTTGTTTTTTGATTGATTCTCGCTTATCAAACTTTTTCTTACCTCTTCCGACAGCCAGATCAATCTTTAAAAGTCCGTTCTTATTATACAGTGTTAGTGGCACTATTGTCAATCCTTTTGTTTCTTCAATGCTGGAAAGTTTAAGTATTTCGGCTTTCTTGAGTAGAAGACGTCTGTTGCGGTAAGGATCATACTCATTTGGAGTGTTGCCAACTTGATATGGAGGAATAAACATTCCGACAATATATGCTTCACCACCTCGGACTGTGACATGAGCTGCTTCCAAAGAACCCTGGCTCTTTTTAAGCGATTTAACTTCAAATCCAAAAAGCTCCATACCGGCGGTACATTTGTCCAAAATCTCATAATTAAAGCTAGCTTTTTTGTTTGAAATGAGAGCCATAGCAATAATATATCATATACTTTCTTTTCGCGTTTTTTCGTGTATACTAGTGGTCATTATGGCGCTAGGAGACTTGCCGGGAAAAAAGAAAATAATCATAAGAAAGGGTGGCGGACCGTCCAATAAACCGTCCAAAAATGGCTCTATTGTCAGCTATATTATTTCAACTCTCTTAATTTTTATCATCATTTCCACGCTGTATTCTTTTATTTCCGATTCTTTTGGAAAAAAGTTGGAACAAATCCCAATATCGGAATTGGCCACCGATATTAAATCCGGATTAGTCAAAGTTATCGTTGTCAAAGGGGATACCTTGGACATTGAATATAAGGCCGGAGAGAAAAAAACATCAAAAAAGGAAGGTGAAGAAGCCCTTATCCAAACATTGGTCAACTACAGTGTTCCAAAAGATCAACTGGCTCAAATAAAAATTGAAATAAAAAATGAAAGCGGCTTGGGTTACTGGCTCTTAAATTTATCACCGATTATTTTCCCGATATTGTTTATTGCCGTTTTTATTTGGTTTATCACTCGTCAAGTCAAAGGAGCGGGAATGCAAGCCTTAACCTTCGGGCAGTCAAAAGCCAGAATGATAGATCCGAATGATAAAAATCAGAGAGTGACTTTCAAGGATGTGGCCGGTTGCAAGGAAGCCAAAGAGGAGCTTTTAGAAATTGTAGATTTTTTGCGAAATCCTAAAAAGTTTTTAGATATTGGAGCCAGGATTCCGAAAGGCATTTTGCTTATGGGGGCTCCGGGAACTGGAAAAACGCTACTTGCAAGAGCTGTTGCAGGTGAGGCCTCGGTGGCTTTTTTCTCCATTTCCGGTTCGGAATTTGTGGAGATGTTTGTTGGGGTTGGAGCATCACGGGTGCGAGATTTGTTTTTAATGGCCAAGAAAAATTCTCCGTCGATTATTTTCGTTGATGAAATAGACGCGGTCGGGCGTGTCAGAGGCATCGGGGCTGGCGGAGGAAACGACGAAAGAGAGCAGACTCTCAACCAAATTTTGGTGGAAATGGACGGCTTTGAACCGAACGAAAAAGTGATAGTTATGGCCGCTACAAACCGGCCGGATGTTTTGGACCCGGCCTTGCTTCGACCGGGAAGATTTGACAGACGAGTGACTTTGGATTTGCCCGACAGAAAAGACAGAGAGGAAATCTTGCAAGTTCACAGCACCAAAAAACCATTCGCCGAAGATGTAAATCTAGTCGTCATTGCCGAAAGAACTCCTGGATTCTCCGGCGCAGACCTATATTCGCTGATGAACGAAGGTGCAATTCTCGCTGCTCGGGAAGACCGTACAAAAGTTTCTCAATTTGATTTGATACGTTCAATAGAGAAGGTCATGCTTGGCCCCGAAAGAAAAAGTCACATTCTCTCCAAGAAAGAAAAAGAAATCACTGCTTATCACGAAGCTGGACATGCAGTTTTGGCATCCATGCTTCCATATGCCGACCCAGTTCACAAAATTTCCATCATTGCTCGCGGTCGGGCACTGGGTTATGTATTCAAACTTCCACTGGAGGACAATAAACTTCAATCCAAGAAGGAATTTCTAGATGACATCGCGGTTTCTTTGGGTGGTTATGTAACTGAGAAAATGCTTTTCGGCGATTTGACGACAGGACCTTCAAACGACTTGCAAGTTTCCACTGCATTAGCCCGTGATATGGTTACGAAATATGGAATGTCAGATATGGTTGGTCCAGTGGCTTTGGAAGGTCAGGGTGGTAAGATTCTTTACGGAAGAGGAGTAGAGGAAAAAGAATATTCAGAAAAAGTAGGAGCTGATATTGATGCAGAGGTCTCTCGAATAATGAAAGAGGCACACGAAAAAGCAGAAAAAATTATTACAGAAAATAAACCATTACTCGAAGCTATCGCAAAGCGTCTGATAGAAACAGAAACAATAGAGAGAGTAGAATTTGAAAACATACTTATAGCCAATGGCATCACTCCAAAAAAGAAATTAGATATTGAACATCAGACCTAAATTTTTGTTATTGAATATGGTATAGTATATGCGGAGGTGAGATGAGGAGATATCAAACTCATTCTATCGTCAGACACGGCAGAAACGTGAGCTGTAACGGCGAGATCAAGCAGGTTGCCGTTGCCCGGGGAGACAAGACTGAAATCCGTTCACAGTGTGAAAAATGTGGATGGAATCCAGATCTTCACCTGGTGGTCTTGGAAGAGACTTCGGCAAAGCCCAAGAGTTTGCACATTTGAAATAAAAAAGTCGGCATCGCGCCGGCCTTTTCTACTTCCATAATTTTAAGATAAATGTTTATATGCTAAAATGATTTTTAATGCGCGCGTAGCTCAGTTGGTAGAGCGTTCGTCTTATACACGAATGGTCGGGGGTCCGAATCCCTCCGCGCGCACAACTTGACATTATAACTTGAATATGCTATGCTAGTAACTGATTCGAAATTTGTGGCCTAAAACATAGGGTTTTAGCCCAAAAAGTTGGAGGAGTTGTCATGCGCGCAGCCATTTCCCGTTTTTTCACCCGGCTCATCACTCGTCGTCAGCGCCCGGTCATTCGTCCGATCACCCCGGTCTTTCTTGGTGGGAACTTCTCGCCAGTTTCGCGGGATGTTCCCACCGTCAAGATTCGCCGGCCTCGTCAGCGCCACTTCCGGAGGGCAGGGACTCTTCAGCGTCGGCGGCGCG
>Ga0155182_141_pt1 | contig 17058 bp, 18 predicted proteins | sample RifCSPhighO2_02_FD_106150 | JGI IMG/M metagenome (GOLD analysis project Ga0155182, IMG submission 106150) | Candidatus Zambryskibacteria bacterium RIFCSPHIGHO2_02_39_10
ATAAGCAATTGAGGCAACCATTGTAAAAGAGAAGATTGGACCCAAATATATATGTTTGTAGTCTCCAAAAAAAGGCAAAAATAAGTCAAAAATCATACCAAAAATAAAACCTATTAACGTTCCCATTAGAATAAACCTTAATTGACTTTTTTCCTCACTGTTTCTTGTTGTAAGATAAGAATCAATAAGTTTAAAATAAGCAAGAATAACGAATGTAATAAAATACACGGAATACAAAATATAGTTTAGTGTATTTATCGTAACATCTTTGCCCCAAGTAGTGTTAAAAACATTTTTAATAATAAAATTTTTGTCGTAGATAAAAGCAATAATTATTAGTATTAATGGTACAACAATAATAAACTGTAAAATTTTGTTCTTATTTTGATCTGTGTTAAGAAAAATTATTGAGAAGTATAAGAAAAAAGCTGGTATCCCCGCTGCTGCAATGTAATAAAAATTAGCAATATACAAAGACCTAAATAAATCAGTCTCAAGAATAAAAAAAGCTAAACCAATAGCCCAAAAAGAAGCAAAGAGCACGAAAATCGAATAAATTATATTTACTTTATCTCTTTTCCCTAATAGCACTAAAAGACTCAGGAGACAGTTAACGGAAGCGGCGATAAATAATAGTGAGACTTCAATATTCATTTTATTTTTTTGCAATGACCATCCCGTGCACCTTCAATGGTTCGTAAAAAACTTTCATTTTATTATAATCAAATCCAGCCTTATTAGCTAGTTCAGCTAATTCTTCTGAAGTGCGGTATATCATTGGCCAATCGATTACTTTTGTAATAAATTTTTCCTCACTATTATGATTAACATTAGAAGCAATCATAATTCCTCCATCTTGCAATAATTCATTAATACCTCTAAACGTTTCAATGACTTTGTCATCTGTAAAATAGTCAAGAAGCCCAACTATTTCAATGACATCAAACTTATCCTTAGGTGCACTTCTCAAATAATTTCCAACTGAATCTTGAATCCAATTTAATTTTATAGGTAAATGAGCTATGTGAGTTGATAAGTGCTTACTATAATTTACTGCATGTTCATTTTTATCTAAAAATACAAGTGATAATTTAGCATTCTTTAAATAGTGCCCATCTCTAACAGTCTCAATTATTGCCCTTGAGGAACCGGAAGCAATACTTAAGACTGAAATTTCTCTATCAAATTTTGAGATTTTCTCCAAATGACTCCCCAACTCTCTTTTCACAAATTTAAGTCGATTTCTAACTGCTTTTGAGTTGTTCAAATTAAACCAAACATATTTAAAAAAATTACTTCCTATTTTTTTAATTGAAAAAAGATCGCCTTTACTATACAAGACTTCTAAAGCTTTATGACTAGTGGCATTATCTATAACCTCTGCTGCTGCGTTATTAGTTTTTTTAATTAAATGCTTAAAATTTTTAGGAAGAATATTTAATACTGGAACAAAAAATATATTAAAAAAACTTCTCACCGGACCGTTAATTTCTAAATCTAGATTTGAATCATTGTCTATAAAACTTTTAGGTATTTTGTCTAAATATTTATTTTTCATTTATATCTTTATTATACAACAAATTTATTGGAAATTAAATGATTGAGGATTTCTATTTTTTGGCTTTATTTTCAATTTGCTTAACCATATCATTCAATTTTCTTGAGTAAGCTTCAAATGACTCGAGTCCAAATGATGCTCTTAGAGTCTCGACTTTTTTTATATTATTAATGGGCTTAGGGACTGACTCTCCAGTTTTATCATCTTTAAAAAATTGTGTACCATATATCTGTTTTTTCCCCTCTTGAACTCTAATTCTATCTTCAAGAAGTGGTATTAATTTAATATCAACATCGTTATTTTTTGCTGCTTTTTTAATAAGCGCTAAACACTTCTTTTGAAATTTTAAATCATGTACAGCATGTTGGACCAGAAGCCAAGCACCCTCAGATGCTTTTTTGCCTACTAGACTTATTGTTGGCCAACCAATTTTAGAAACAATTTTCTTAAGTTTATTTGCATTTGTTTTGTCTACTTTTAGATCAACTTTGTTGCTATATCTTAAAGCCTGATCCTTCTCAACTATTCTTAAAATTTCATGCTTTATTTTACGTAGAATAATTTCTTCATCTTTCATTTATATATAAATTATACGATTAATTCCTTAATCCCCTATTCCGCCAAAATTAACTAGCTAGACTCTTAATCGCTAGCTCTTGCATAACCGCATGCCCTGCACCATAAATGATAAATATGTTATATCCATCATTCCAACACTTCTCTACTTGACCCAAGATATATTCATTTCTAAACTGTGACTGACTTCTGGAAAGTTCGTTAATTCGGGATTTGATGACAGTCGGAGAAGTAAGTTCTGAAAAAATATTTTCGTCGTTTATATCTAATTTTTTGTTAAACAATTTACAGTATATTTCATTGATCAAATCAAAAGATATAACCAAATCCGACCAATTTAATAATTTTCGGTATCTTCCAGTTTGATTCAGTAGAAATTCATCTATACTTCTACCTTTTTTGTTTTTTTGCCAAAATTTTATCGCCTGGCACTGATACCAAAAAAGGACTTCTGCTTTTGAATAATCATTGAGTAAATAATCTATAACTTGGCTGTTCTCTGGCTCTCCCAAAATAAGTGGCAAGTTGTTTATATATGCTAAATAAGCTCCAGCACCCGACTCACCATATTTAATAATTGCTTTCTCTATTGTTGTTTCCTGTTCGGGTATTTGACTAGTCTCCAGAATGACAACACTTTTTGAATTTTTAGTTTCATTTATAAATTCATCCCATTTTTCTTTCAATAAGCCGAATTCTTGATGGCTCGGCTCATGAGAATGGCTAGAACCGAAATAGTAAATAATATGCTCTGGTACTTTTATAATATAAAAATATGGGGTCTCGTGCTTAATTTTTGAATATTCGCTATATGACATCAAAAGATTTTTATTCATTGTACATTCATATTAAAAAGAAAAACGGGTAATTGCAAACCCGTTTTGTTGTTTGGGCTGACTGAGGGATAAACTCTTACCCCTCAGTCAGTTGTGGGTATCAATAATCATGGCTTACCACGGTGCGTCCGTGTAACCACAATCATCGTAGTGAAAATCGTCGTAAGCCGTTACTTCCGGTGTTCTGGAAGAGAAACGCTTACAATCCTCGATCCTCTTGAAGGCATCCATGAGAACAATATCCCCGGGCAATCTCGATGACCTGCGTTCCTTTGCTTCAAGACGCTCCAGAACGCTACAAGGGTTTGGCATGGTTTTATACCTCCTTCCCGCCAATTCTCTTCACCAAGTAATCATAGAATCTGAGCCTGCTTTCGCAGTATGTGTAGAGAGGAATTCCCTCTTCATCCGCTCTCCTATGACTCACGCATCCATTATGGCACAATGACAGTAACCTGCAAGCTTGACACTTCTTTGGAAGTTGACCGATTGATTCTTTCCAAGCGAGAAAGACAGGATTGTCTTTCAAGTCTTCAAAAGTTCTCAATGAATCTATACTCCCAAAGTGAGTTGACTTCCCTAACCTTTCACACGGGTATATATCTCCAGTGTAGTGAACAACGAACCACTGATGACATGTTCCCTTGTAAATGCAAGAGTTAGCGCTTTTCGACTTTGTCCATGCAAGCATCGCGTCAATCTCTCGAACATGGACTGTTGGATCGTTGAGAGTAAGCCATGTTTCAAATATTTCTATAAGAAACTGGAGCCACTCCTGATCTGTCAGGCCGTATGTGTCACCATTACAGTCTGACGCTGTGTTGTAGAATGCGTTGAAACCGATGTCCTTGAAACCTGCATCAACCAAACCCAAAAACATCGCTCTGGGAAAGTTGACTGTCTTTTTTGTAACTGTGCAAATTACACCAGGGTGGATATCATGACGTCGTAGAGTTTCTACGCCACATATCACTTCCCTATATGTTCCTCGCCCAGCGACATTGACCCTATCACTGTTGTGTGTCTTCTCACTTCCATCAACACTCACTCCGATTAGAAAATGATTGTCGTGGAAGAATGTCGCCCACTCGTCATCAACAAGCATGGCATTCGTTTGAACAACGTTACGCCAAACTTTTTGACTGTATTGAGTTTCCAATCTCATAATCTGACTGAAGAATTTCTTCCCTGCTAAAAGGGGCTCTCCTCCATGCCAGTTTGTGCGAATTTGTTGTTGTGGTAGGGAGCCCAGAAAAACAAAAAGTCTTTCAAGAGTGCCCTCCGACATCACAGCTCTCGTGGTTTGATCAAGGTCACGGTTCCTACAATAGGAACAGCGAATATTACAAAAATCACCAACGATTTTCACTTGAAAAGAACTCATCTAAATCACCCCTTTTCTAAATTAAGAGTAAACAATATATCTTACTTTGTCAATAGCCGTATAGGTTCAATAGCTTGACACCACTTGGTGGAATATCATCAAGTATATGTCCTATCGCTTTTGTCCGATTAAATTCCAATAAAAAAACGTCTTACTGGACCGTTAATCTCTAAATCTAAATCTAAATCATTATCAACAAAACTTTTAGGTATTTTATTAGAATATTCATTTTTCATTTATACCTTTATTATACAACAGATTTATTGACAACAGTAATATTCAGATATAGTATTGTTCATAGAGAGGGGGGCTCTTAAAATGAGTTGGAAAGAATGGGTTAGCGCACTCACTGGCGACAGCACAAGTAAGGTTTCGGAAGCCGAACACGACGCCAGGGACGATTCTGAGGGCGTCCGAGAAGGAAAAGATCCAATCCCTGATTCGCCGCCAGACTGGGCGGAAACTGAAACGGACAGCGGGATTCCCCTGTTTCCAGAAAAGTGAACTGATGTTCACAACACACGTGAGGGGAGCTACCTAGTTCCCCTCATTTTAAGTTAATATAAAAAAAATAATAATATGAAGAAAGTTATATTTATAAAATATATAGATGCATTATATTACACTGAAAAGAAGCTAAAATATAATGGCTTTAAGCCGCACGTGGCTATCGGTCAATTAATTTTAAAATCTAACGAACATATAACCATTTCTTTTACTGAAAAAAATGGTATTGCGGAAACAGGCCTACTTATACCCAAAAAAGCTTTAATTTTCCAAAAAAGAAAAGAATCTATTATAAATAATTTGGACCATTCAAAAAAAATAAACAGCGAAGTTGGTGTTTTTTGGAAAGATATAGTTTATTTTTCAGATAGTAAAATACCTAAAGAATGTACATCGATGTATTCTGAAGGAAAATTATTTTTTGAAAATCATGAGGTGATTATTGTAAAAAATCCAGAAACAATAAAAATTAAAAAGAAAATCGAGAACCACCCAAGAATAAAAGTGTATTTTATTGCCATACCAAAACCACTCATAACTAACATAGAAATTTATGACAAAAAAATATAAAAAGGGGGATGCTTTAATTTTAAAATATAGAAAGAAAAACTATAAAGATGTTATGGAAGTTATAGGTGTAGTATTGAATGTATCTGATATAGAAATTACATTAGGTCATAATTTTTCTGGGACAAACCCAATAGATTCAACAATCGTTCCTCTAAGCAACATACTGGATGTCAAAAAAATTACTCCAGAGGAAATAAACTCAATAAATGATCTAAAAATGTAGCTCCTTAATATTAGGCTTAATTATTTATTTTTTCTGAATATTCATTTATTATTTATCTAAGACTCCTCTTATTCGCTCCATAATTTTTTGGCATATTCTCCATTCCCTCAACCTTTTTTACCCAAATCAATCTTATTACTGTTCCTAAAGTAACTCTTATGAAAGAATATGCAAAACGTATAAATAAACTATCGTGATGCCAAATGCCTTTTTTATTTACACCTTTATTATACAACAAATTTATTGGAAATTAAATGATTGAGGATTTCTATTTTTTAGCTTTTTTCACTATTTGCTTAACCATATCATTTAATTTTCTTGAGTAAGCTTCAAATGACTCGAGTCCAAATGACTTACGCAGATTTTTACTTTTTTAATATAGTTTTTTACAAACTTTGAATAACTTCTACTAATTTTTTTTGATAATCTCCAGTAATTCTATGGTTTGCCCCACGAATCACAATTATTGAGTATCTACATCTTAATGTTCTAGACATTCTTTTAATTTCTTTAAGACACCAATTTTCCTTTTCTCCTACCAAGAAAATAACCTGATCAGCTTTTACTCTCAACAATGTCTCTTCAGGAGACGGCGAACATAATATTAAGGTTTTAACTCTGTATTTTTCAGCGTGCATTATTGTCACCATACAACCTAGGGAGAAACCAACTAGAATTTTTGGTTTACCTAACCTCATTTTAGAAAGACTTCCATTATTCCAATCAACTTCACGGATATTTAAGTATTTTGAAAGAAAACGATAATGTTTTCGTTTTTGTCCCAAACCAATAATTATTTTGATTTTTTTATTCATAAATAAAGAAGGGATGGGAGAATATAGAGTCCCCCCATCCTTTGTCTGTTCAGTCGAACTGTCCAGCTTTCGCACCCTTGACAAAGGCACGGAATTCCCTGTTCTTGAAGAACAGGATGTTGCCGGTCTTGCTGTCTCGAATAGCCACTCCTTGTGACTTCCGAGCTACTTCAACACATTTGACATGTTTGCCAGACCAGAAACTGGCTGTCTTAAAGTCCTTGTCCTTGACAGAGAATCTGAACAGCGATTTCTTTTGGGTTCTCATTATCTCACCTCCTTTCATTCCCGAGTGGAAATATACACCACACTATATAAAAAATCAAGTCCATAAAACTAGTAATTATTTATTAATGACGTTGTCTAAATTAATAAAAAATGTATAGTAAAACAATGAGAAAACAAAGAAAGCTATATATCATTCCTGGCCTTGGAGAGACAACGAGGTCAAAAAACTACAAAGAAGTTATAAGATCTGCAAAAAATGAAGGTTTGTTGGTTGTGCCAGTGAATATACTCTGGAGTGCTGATAAAGATATGTCAGATTTTATACAGCAATCGGATAGTCAAATCCCGAATAATATTACAAATGACTATATATTTGGCTTCTCATTTGGAGCATATATTGCATCTATACTAGCGAAGAAAAAGAAGGCCAAAGGATATATTTTCTGCTCAATCTCACCTTACTTTAAAGATGATTTGAAATATGTACCTGAAGAAAGTAGGAAGTATTTTGGAAAAAAAATAATGAATAGTTTTAAGAAATATGAATTTCCAAAAGGGTTAACAAGCTCTGCTTGGTTTTTAATTGGAGAAAAAGATTGGAAACTTGCAATAAAAAGAGCTCATACATCTTTCAGTAAATGGGGTAGTAAAAAAGAAATATATATCATAAAAGGAGCTGCCCATGAACTAACAAGCCCAAATTATATAAAAAAAATTAGCTTTATAATAAGAAGGCTCCAGAATTTCTCCTAGAGCCTTGAGACGATTTCTTCTGCAATTTTCTTACTTTCACTTTCGTTCATAAACCCATACCAGTCACCGCAAGGGTTTAGGTCTATGAATACATGATCACCATTTGGCTTAATCAAGAACTCTGGGGCCGCATATTCAAGACCCAGCTTTCCTAGAAGCTTATGTAGTTTTGTTGCTACCTCTGAAGGGAGTTCGTCTTGATCCCAAACAAAGATATCGCCATCGTCTTGTGCCTCTCTCAGACTGCGACCTTTTAAGTAAGTCTCACTTAGGCTAGACGTCCAGATTCTCTTACCCACAACCACACAACGTATATGTTTTTGTGCTTGTACTTCTGACTGCCATTGCCATGGCAATCCAAGAATGTCTGGCTCTGTCCCATTCAGAAGAGTTACGGCAACTTCTTCTCCCTTTTCACGGTTAAGTGAAATACTGAATGGAAAACCAAGAACTTTCTTGTATGAAAGATTCTTTGGTTTTGAAAAGGAATTAACTGTAATCTCTGGAACCTTGAGACCACAACTATGTGCCACTTGATAGACGGCGCACTTCGATTCTCCTAAACGTATATCTCCATATTTTCCAGGAAAAGACTTCACACCTCTGAAACAGAATTCAATCTCTTCCAAAAATGAGTTCGCCTTTTGTCTGAAAAAAGTGGGATAATTGACGTTGTCGGGAATGTCAATGATGCAGTCAGTTCTCCACAGTCTGGAATGGAAGAAAGTCGTCGGAACTATCCTCTTGCCATCGAAATACAACTTAGTCAGCCCACTGGCTGAATAAAGTTGTATTTTGGACAAATCTTTGGGGTCAAGTGGGTTAACGAACAGAAATCTTTTCCCAGATACACCTAAGACTCGCCTCAGCAACTCTATTTGAGTGTCGTTCGTGTACAACGAACTTGCGAATACAACTACCACAAATCCTCCTTATAAAAGAGGCGGGTTTTTGACCCGCCCCTCGGGCTCTGTCACCCGCAGTGATGACTCGTCGGCCGCAGAATCGGCGTACTCAGGCGAACCTTCAGAACGTCGATTGTTGTCTCACGAACGGTCTTCTGGGGCTTCATGACTGTAATCCTTTCTAGATATGAGGAAGCATATCTACTCTACATCAATATTACTGCCTTCACTATATATTTGTCAATATTTCAATTGTGTTCTTGTTTCGTATGTTGATATTAATGACCCCCCGCCTCCGTCTCGTTTCGACTGGGGTATCCTTTGCCAGTAATCTATAAAACTTTTAGGTATTTTTTCAGAATATTCATTTTTCATTTATTACCTTTATTATACAACAAATCTATTGACAGAAAAAGTGGTGGGTGTAGCATTATATTCAGAAAGGAGAATCCTATGTCATATTCAATGACTGACCTTGACCCAGGACCGACTGATCCAGGCCCAGAACCTGATCCTGGCCCAGCAAAGACTGTAGAGTAGCCTGGTGGACACCAGCCATGCTGCATACAAAAAGTGAGAAACCTAACAAGGTTCTCACTTTTTTAATTCAATATTACCAATTTATATTTACTGATTCTTCTTTTGTTCTCCCACACAACGCAAGCTGCCATTTATCTGACACAAAAAATTTGTCTATAATTCTTCTAATATCTTCCGTTGTAGTTTCTTCTGTATTCTTCACAAACGTATTTATATTATATTTTCCATCAACAAAAACTTCAGCCACAGCATGAAAATCTACCCAGTCATTCGAAGTTTGCATATTTCTTTTCAGTGATTTTATAGATTTATTTTTTACAAAATTTAATTCCGAGTCTTCAACACCATTTTTTTGTATTTTTTTAATTTCACTAATTATTTGATCTATAACTTCTTGAACTTTATTATCAGTTGTATCAGTTAAAATTCCCCATGAACTAAATTGTTGGCCACCAAACCTACTAAAACCAACACTATACACAAGTCCTTTTTCATATCTAAGTTTTTTTGTTAATCGTGATGCTCTGCCTCCCGCAAGAATTTGGCCTAATAAATTAAGATGTAATGACTCTTTTGTATATGCCTGTGGGGCCGGAATTCCAAAATAAATATGAGTCTGTGGGGCATCAAAAAAAGTGGTGAGAATTTTTGTTTCACTTGAGATCAAAAACGTGTCATCTTTTTGAGGAAAATCATTTCCTTCTAAAAAGGATATATTATTTAAATAGTCAATTAATTCGTTAATTAAAATATCTCCAGAAGTAACGAATGTAATTCTTGATTTATCAAATAATTTCTTATATTCCAAAATTACATTATCATAATTTAATTTCAAAATAGTACTCTCATTACCCAAAACTTCATGCTCAAATGGTGTGTCCTTAAAAAATAATTTTCTGACTGTATTAAACAGTACCTTAAGTGGATTAGAATTGTTTTTCTGTATCTCTTTTATAATAACTTGTTTTTCATTTTCAAAAATTTTTTTATCCATCAGAGGTCCACTTAAAATTGAGTCAAATATATCAATCACGCGTGAATAATCTGATTTATCTGAAATCTCAACATTTACCCTCATATACTCTTGCCATGTAGCAGCATCATAACTTCCACCAACTGACTCAATATGCTCAGAAAGCAAGTCTTTTGTAGGAAATTCTTGTGAACCATTTACTATCATATGTTCTAAAAAATGTGCAACACCCAGCATAGAATCTGGGTCATTTTTTGAACCTGATTTAAGTAAAGCCGTGGTAGTTATGGGTGCGCCAGGACGATGATATAAAACTACACGAATGCCATTTTTAAGCTTTCCTTCTGATCTTGTAATATTAAAATCATCAAATATATTCATATATAATGTAATTATACATAATTTACTAAATATTATAAAGGGTCGCATAAGGAAACCTATGCGACCCTTTAGGGTTTGAGTCAGGGACTCGATTCGGAACCCATATCGTCGAACTCCGGCACTTCCTCGTCCGGGATGTTCTCGCCGTTCATGGTCCATCACCACCTTTCCAGATTTAATGATACCCTTCTAGATAAGTTTTGTCAAATTTAAAACTATAACTCCCTCTCTACCCTACCTAAAACTCTTTGGAAGAGAATTCAGAAAAGGAACAAAAAAACATTAAATGAGCGACGTATTGGACCATTTATTTCTAGCTCTAATGCTGGGTCATTATCAATAAAACTTTTGGCTATTTTTTCAGAATTTTCATTTTTCATTTATAATTTAATTATACAACAAATTCGTTAGGAAACTTAATTTTTCTTCGTTGGCAAAATAACTTCAGTAAAAATCCACTCAGGATTAAATATTTGTTTAGTGAATTTAACCACATCGTCATAAGTCACTTTTTCTGCCGATTTTAGATCTTCAGTTTTCGAATGTGGAAGAATTTTTCGCAACGTGCGGACATCAAACTTCATTCTTACACCTCCAATCCCTTTGTAATGAGCGAGACCAGCTCACTTGTGTGAGTGTTCGCAATATCATGTCCACCGTTGGGTATGACATGTAGTGTATGTTGCACTCTGGATTTGGAAATAGCTTCCTTCACCAGTTCGACAGGTGTTGCACTGTCTGTCTTACCATAAATAAGCGTGACAGGAGTAAGCATCTCAAGAAGATCTTCTCGCAAATCCACCACGACGATATTGCGATACGTTTCGCGCATCACTTTCGTCGCTTTAGAATAGTATGGATTTTTGTGAAGTCTGGTAAGATAGAAATCCCGAAGCAAGGAAATGAGTGAGCTCGGAAGAACTGCTTTGAGCATCTTCTGAATACCCCTCAAATCTTTTTTCTCATATCGTCGGATGATCGCCGGCGAGACTAGAAATGCCTTGGTCTTTGTGTCTCCTGTTACTTTCTTCCAGCGAAGCATAATTGCTCCACCAAAAGAGTAACCGAGAATGTAATCTGGTTTTTCGCTTCGAACAATCCCGTCAATGTACTGGACATAATCGTCGATTGTCCAAGGAATTTGTGGATCCTTTTGACCACCAAATCCTGGCAAATTCACGCACACGATTTGGAAGTACTTCGAAAGTGCCTCCTTGAAATGCGACCTGTTTTCCCATGCATCCACACAACCAGTAGATGTGTAGTTCATGTAATTCCAGCCATGTATGAGTAGTATCTTGGGTTTTTCCATAGTCTTGTTTCAAACAACCTCCAACCTTATACAATCATAAAAATCTAACTTTGTAAATAGACGTAATATTAACTAATAAATTTATTTTGTTAATACTCTCCCTATTCTATCCAAAACTTTTTGGCCGGACGCGCGGAAGTCTTCTACGGTTGGATTGGATGCGGTAATTAATTCTTCTTTTTTCATAACTGGAAGAATTGTGATAACTACTTTTCTTTTTCGTGTAAAATATTGCCAAAAAGTAATTTTATAAAAAGTATTTATTGCGACAGGCACAACAGAAACTCCTGTTGTATGGACCATGTAACCCAAACCACCTCTTGCAGGACTCAATTCCCCGTCCAGAGTTCTTTTACCTTCTGGGAAAATAAAAAGCGAGTTACCGTTACCTAAAAGCCTCATATGGTCTTCCAATGAAATTGCATAATTTTTATGCCCCGAATAAACACAGTATCCACCGAGCAAGTTAAAAAATATTCCACCGTAAATGTAGTTTCTCCAACCAAATGTTTTGAAAACTTCACTAGTAGCGGCAACATAGTATATTGGGAAAAATGAGGAAAAAAATGGAAAAAGTAGAGGCATGGCAGTAACATCCAATTCGCTGGTGTGGTTACCAGCAAAAATAATTGGCTTTTTCAGCCCCTTTAGATTTTCTTGTCCGCGGAATTCAATCCTAACAAATAATTTATGGAAAATATAAAATACAATGTAACCAATTTTTTGCAGAATAATCGGCGAGAGATAGTGATATCTTTTCATATTATCTCATAATAATATCATAAAAGCAAGAAAAATCAAATGATTCATAATATTAGATGTTATCTATACATACACTTAACATATGCTATAGCGTATGTTAAGTAAGTGTTGAGCAAGGACTCCCCTTGCTCAACCTGTGAGCGTTATTCGTAACGCAAGGCTTCAATAGGGTCCATCTTGGATGCAGTGCGAGCCGGAAATACTCCAAAAAAAATACCAATCGCGCCGGAAACTCCAAAAGCCAAAACCATGGCGTAAATTGGGACTGTAAATGTCCACGCTAAATTAGCATTTGCGGCAATAAACGAAACTATAAAACCAAGAAGTGAACCGAACAGTATCCCGATTATTCCACCAAAAATAGTTACCAAAACAGCTTCAAACAAAAATTCCTTCAAAATATCCGACTCCTTGGCTCCGATGGCTTTTTTCAGACCGATTTCGGCTGTGCGTTCCGTCACTACCACATACATTATGTTCATTATTCCAACACCGCCGACAATGAGCGAGATGGTGGCAATGGCGATAAGTAAATAAGTTATTCCGCTAAAAATCGTATTGAAAGTCTCTAAAGCTTGGGCTTGAGTCTGCACAGTAAAATCATCTTTGTCAGAATTGGTGATGGAGTGATTGCGACGCATTAAAATTTTTATCTGTTCCGCCGTGCTGTCCACAGCGCTAATATCTTTCAGAGCCACAATGCCGACCGAGATGTAATCAATGCCAAGTAATTTTTTTTGGACTGTAGCAAGCGGGATAAAAAGCAAATCGTCGTTGCCGGACAATGCTCCTTGGGCTTCATAAACTCCGATCACTTGAAAATTCATAGTGCCAATACGTAAAAGTTTGCCGGTTGGTTCATCCTGCCCGAATAAATCCCCTGCCACCTTGTTTCCCAAAATAACCACTTGGGCACTGCTATTATCTTCGCTTTGGGTATAAAATCTGCCGGAAATAAGTTTACTTTTATCAATTTGGAATCTTTCAGCCGATGCGCCGTAATAAATTACTGTTTTTTTGCTGGCCCGATAACTGGCATTGGCTTGCCCGGTGACAATGCCATAAGCCCCGACGACATTTTGCAGTCTTTTGATATCATCTAAATCTTTTTGTTTAAAACTGGAAATGACCACCCCCGAGAAAGCCGCTTCAGGACCGATGGAGTTTGCGTTGCGATTTTTAGTTGTTGGAGGAATGCGGGTTTGGATAAAAAGGGTATTGCTTCCAAGTGTGGCTACTTGAGAATCAATAAGAGAGCGAAATCCCGCTCCGGCAGAAAGAACCAAAACGACAGTGGCAATACCAATAACAATACCGAGCATGGTTAAAATTGTCCGACCTTTATTGGCAAAGAGAGCTTTGAAAGATTGTCTTAAAATTTTTGACATAATTTTTAATTATCCTAGACTTGTCAACCTGGCAGGTTGACAAGTCGGTTGACAAGTTTATTCGTAACGCAGTGCGTCGATTGGGTTAAGTCGACTAGCTTTAAACGACGGATACAGTCCGAAAATTATTCCGGTTAAAATTGAAACACCGATGGCAAGAGCAACGGACAAAGGCGAAATGACAAAATTCCAATCATAACCGATATATTGCATGAGCATAGCCATAAGATACGAAATAATTATTCCAGCAATGATTCCGATTATTCCACCGATGGATGTCAGTGTCCCAGCTTCCATTAAAAACTGTTTCATTATTTCTTTGTTTGTGGCGCCTACCGCTTTTCGTAAACCGATTTCTCGCGTTCTTTCGGCCACCGTCACAAGCATTATGTTGAGAATTCCTATTCCACCAACGATGAGAGCAATAACGGTCATTGAGGTAAGAAACAAACTTAGTGCATTTGTAATAGTCGTCAAAATCACCACAGCCGTTGCTTGATTGCGAACAGTAAAATCAATGTCGTCAATGTTTAAAATATGGTGTCGTTGTTTCAAAACACGAGTTATATCTTCTATGGTCCTCTCAATATTTGAACTTGAATCAACTTTCACACCAATCATTTGCAGATGGTGAATTCCAAGAAGTTGCCACTGGCCGATGGAGAGCGGCAGAAATACCTGGTCATCTTGGTCTTGGAAAAATGCGCTGCCTCTCGGACTAATCACCCCGGTAACGCGTAACGGCACACCGAGACTGACATTTTTTGAGTTAGAATTTGCCGAACTTTTAACTTTTATGACTTGGCCTACGGGGTTTACTCCCGAATCCCGGAAAAGCAAATCAGCAACTGTTGAGCCGAGCCCTACAACGTTTGCTCCGCTATCAATACTGGCCTTATCCATAAATTGTCCTTCTCTCATTGTAAACTCAACCCCGTCTTCATAACCGGAATCTGTGCCGAGGAAATTGGTATCAATGGTTTTGTTCTGCCATGTGACAGTTACCGTTCCTCTAACTATGGCGTTAATAGCAATGGCGTGAGGAACTTGGGAAGGATTACGCAGAGCTTCCGCGTCGGAATTTACAAGACTGGTTATAACTACACCGAAGGCTTGGGCTGGAGGGCCGCTGGTGTCGCTTTTGCCCGGCTGAACACTCAAAAGATTTGTGCCGAGTTTGTTGACTTGTCCCAAAACCAAACTTTGAGCTCCGGCGCCTAAAGAAATTATAATTATCACTCCGGCAACACCGATAACAATTCCAAGCATGGTCAGAAAAGAGCGACCTTTTCGGGCGAGCAGATTTTTAATAGTCATGCGTATTGTGGATATAAAATTCATATAAAAGTTCTTAAAGTCCTTAAAGTGCGGTTTAACACTTTTTCATCTCCAACAATCTTGCCGTCTTTGATACGAATAATTCTTTTAGCGTGATTGGCTATATCCATTTCGTGAGTAACTAAAATTATGGAGCAACCTTTGTCATTTAATTCCTGTAAAATAGCCAGGACGGTGTTGCCAGATTTTGAGTCCAAATTCCCGGTCGGTTCATCGGCAAAAATAATGGCTGGATCGCAAACAAGGGCTCTGGCAATGGCCACACGTTGTTTTTCCCCTCCAGAAATCTGGTTAGTGTAAAAATCGGCGCGATGTGAAAGTCCGACATCGGCAATAGTCTTTTGGGCCAGCTCATTATGATTTTTTTTACTGCTGTAAAACAGTGGCAATTTGACATTATCTAAAACAGTAGTTCTCGGTAAAAGATTGAATGATTGGAAAACGAAGCCGACTTTTTCATTTCGAAGCTCTGCTAAATAATTTTTGCTGAAATTTTTTGTATCTCTTCCTTCAAACTCATACAGTCCTGAAGTCGGCCTGTCCAGAAAACTCAAAATATGCATGAACGTTGACTTGCCCGAACCGGACGGACCCATGATAGCCACAAACTCCCCTTTCTCCATAGTAAAATTCATTCCAAACAAAACAGGAGTGGAGACATCGTCATTTAGATATTCTTTTTTGAGATTTTGAACACGAATTAAGGGCATTTTACTTTATATATGTCACAATCTCTTCTCCAGCGGTTAAACCGCTGATTATCTCCACCAGGCCGCCATCAGCTTCGAGATTTGTGGAAACTTCCACCTCATGGTAAGTTTTCTCTTTTGGATCATCTATCACTCGGACAAATTTTTTGCCGTTTTTGTTTATGACCGCGGAAGTCGGGACGATGAGCACCTCTTTTTTCTCCGTCACGAGAACGGTCATATTGGCGGTCATGCCTGGTTTTATAAGAGTAATATTTTCCAAACTTCCTGTAACTTTGTAATTTATAACTCCGGACACCACTGTTGATGCCGGATTAACTGTCAGAACTTTGCCTTGAAAATGTTTGTCGGGGCCGAGGGCGTCAAATGTATTGTCAATGGTCTGGCCGATAACTATCGAGGCGATGTCTGCTTCACTAACCTGCGCCTCCGTATGCAATTCAGCCACATTTAAAAGTTTCAAAACTTCCGCCCCGGCCGTAGCTAATTCTCCGAGCTTTATGTTTACTTCCGTGATAGTGCCGGAGATTGGAGCGTAAATGACTGTATTATTCAAAATTGTTTCCGCGGTATGGACCTGGCCTTGAGCCGATAGGACTTGAGCCAAGGCTATGCTTATATCCTCGGGCCTGGCCGGAGCTTTTTTTAAGGCCATCGATGCTTCGGCTGAAACGAGATTGGCTTCTGCGCTTTTCTTTGCTTGTTTGAGATTTGTTATTGAGGCTTTGGCTGTATCAACGGTAGATTTTGCCGTAGCCACGCCAGAAGCGTAAGTGGTCACAGTTGTCTGACTTCCCCCGCTTGTAATTTGAGTGTAAGCCGTAAGAATCAAAAGGAGATTGGTTAGGTAATTACTTATAGTTGAAAGATTTTGAATTGAAGAATCAGTTATTGCCTCAATATTGCTTTCATTTAAAGTTAATACATCGCTTTGCCAAGTTTTCAAAATATTATTGATTTCCGTCCGATTGCTATTTATATCGCTTATCGCCTGCGAGTTTGTTTGAATTGTTCCTATTATACTGAATTGCGGCAATGTCTGCGGGTTGGAAAATAAAATATTTGTGTATGAAAGGATTGCGGTATTTGCATTATTGTAAGCATCGGGCAATTCGTTTTCCAAATCCTGTTTGGCATTTTCTAAACTGGTGGAGTAATAATTGACGCTGGCCTGGGTCACAGCAATATCTTCAAAGGTGGCGCCAGCTAAAATTTTTTGGTAGTTGGCTTCGGCTTGGGCCAAGGCCCCTTTGGCACTTTCAAGACTGGCTAGCGCTCCCCCCTTATCCAAAACTGCTA
>Ga0155182_131_pt1 | contig 13257 bp, 13 predicted proteins | sample RifCSPhighO2_02_FD_106150 | JGI IMG/M metagenome (GOLD analysis project Ga0155182, IMG submission 106150) | Candidatus Zambryskibacteria bacterium RIFCSPHIGHO2_02_39_10
TCACAAGTGGTGCGAGCTGGTTTTTTTATAAATTTTTAAATCTGTATTTAAATATGAGTGGGAGCATCTTAAATCCTAGTTTGGCTGCTTTCCAAATACTTCCGGTATACATTGATGAACCAACGCGAGGTTTAAACATTACTGGAATTTCTATTGGAGTAAATCCTTTTTTTATAGTCCAAATCATAAGTTCTGGAGACCATTTCCCCCCACCTTCTGATAAATGAAAGAGCGGTTTTATTTTTTCTAAAACTTCTCTGTTTATGAGTTTATATGTACATCCTACATCAGTTAGAGTCGGGCCGTTATGTATTACTTCCAAAAATTTGGCCACAGCCCAATTTCCAAAACGCACAGGAAATGGCATAAACGCATCTGACCATATAATAGCTCGTGAGGTTCTCGTGCCAAAAACTACCGAAAAGTCGTCGCTATATAAAAGAAACTTATGAATATCTTCTGGCTCAAAAGTTCCGTCTGCTTCTGTCATAACAATCAAATCTCCAGTTACCTCGGACAGCCCCCGCATATAAGCAAAACCGTAGCCTTGCTTTTTCTCAACTATCCTTTTGGCTTTAGTTTTTTCAATTTCTTCTCTGGTATTGCCGAGGGCGTTGTTATCAACTACTACAACTTCATCTACCACTCCGGTAGCAAAAAAACCTTGGATGACAGACCTAATTGAGCCTGCTTCATTATATGTTCCGATAACCACACTAACTTTTTTGCTTTTATACATTTTATTAATACTATTTAATTTCCACTACAAGTCTATCAACTAGCTCTTTTAAGCTCTGCGACTCAATAAAAGATTTAAGTTCATCTTGGATTTTGACTTGCTCCTTTGGCTTTAACAGTCTTTGGATAGATTCCGCTACCTCATCCGGTGAAGTGCCAGTAATGCAGATTGTCGGCAAGAAATCCGATAGTGAAGAATTTGAGACCAAAGGCACTGTCCCGCAAGCACTTGCCTCAACTATTGTTTTATCGAAAGAACCAGAGGGAGTCAGATTTAAACAAATTTCATAACCGCTATAAATTTCTGGAAGTTTTTCTGGGCTCACTGCCTCTTTCCAAGAAATAGTTTTGGATAAATTATTATCCAAAACATATTTTTTTAGATTTTCAAAATATTGTAAGTCTTTGGTGACGACTGGACCGATAACGCTCAAAGAAACTTGTATTCCATGAGAACTCAAAATCTTTATCGCATGAAGTGCGACTTCTATCCGTTTTACTGGAGAAATCCTGCCAACCATACAAACGGAATATTTTTGACGAACTACTCCTGGGACTGGTTTGAAAATCTTTGTATTAATACCAGCCGGCATAATAACAGTTTTAGAAAACTTTGCAGTAAAAGATGATTTTGATGTGCAAAATACTTTTGTAGACATAGCAACAGCTAATCTTGTCTTCAAGCTACCTTTTGGATGATTTCTCCAGAGATAAACGGGGATGCCTTTCAATTTCCAATATAGCCCAGCAAGCAAAACGTACTCCTCGTTCATATGCACAAAGACTCTGTCATATGTTCCGCTAATCAAAAAAAGATATTTATATAAGTTTTTTACAAAGCTAATTTTTGAAACTCCTCTTTCCTTGCCAAGCGAATAAACAGTAACATTTTTGGGTAAATCAAATTTTCCTTTTTCTAAACAAATCACTTCTACAGATTCGAACTTAGTAGATAACTCTGTTAGCCAAGTATGGAAAAAACCAAGGACAGTGTCATTTTTATCTATTTTCTGGGTAATTATTATAATTTTCATATTTGGCTTTATTATATTTGAAAACTATATTCCGAGAAATGAAAAAAGTACAGCAGGCAACAAGAAGTCCAACTATAATTTGAGACAAAATAACTTGAACATGGATGAAGTCAACAAAAATGTACATGAGAAGAGTGTTGAGACTAAGACCCAAAAGCGAAGTGCCAAGATACATCACCACTTGTTTGTGCGTCCGTTGTTCATGACTTTTAAATGTCCAGAATTTATGCAAAGTAAAACTAACAATAAAAGCTAAAATAAAAGCGATGATAGCCGAAAGAAGATAGTGGATACCAAAAATATTGTGCAACAAATATAATACGATTAAGTCTGTCACTCCAGCAGAACCACCAGATATTAGATAGCGTAGAACAACATGCTTGCGAAGTAATTCAAACCCCCAGTTTATGAATTTTTCAATCATTTAGCAATTTTTTAAGCAAACTAACATATTTTTCCGCGTATTTTTCTTTTGATATCGCTATACTTTTAATACTATCCTGCATTTTATGTTTAAACAACTCTCTTTTACTATTATCGGAAATAATATCCAAAATACCGGCCGATATGCATCCAGTGTCACAAATCCTGCAGACTAAGGAGTTCTGGCCATTTATAAAAAGACCGGTCTTGGCAATGCCAACAGAAGTTGTAACTATGGGACAGCCGCTAGCTCCAGCTTCCATAAGGGTCATTCCATAACCTTCGTATTCGGAAGTAACCAAAAAAAGGTCGGCCGATTTATAGAGCGGCACCAGATCCTTCTGCCAGCCAACAAAAACAACATTGTTCTCCAACCTCAACTTAATGACCATATTTTCCAGAGCGCGTTTCTGTTCCCCAGAACCAGCAATCACTAAACCACTATGAGGAAATTTTATTAAAACATTTTTAAAAGCTTTTAGAGCAATATCTATTCTTTTCTCCTTTGCTAGTCTGGAAGCCATCAGAATAATAAATTTGAATTTGGGAAATTCCTGATTTAAACCTCTTTTAGGCAAAGTGTTTGATATTTTTTCTATATCAACAAAAACGGGCAATATCTCTATTATGTTTTTTGTTTTTGGAAAATGTTTGACTAGAGATTCCTTTAGAAAATCGGCTACTACTCTTATACCATCTGCTTTTGCAATAACAATTTTTGACAAAAATATGCGAGCAAGATTTAAAATTGAGTTTTTAAAATGTGAACTGAAAAAATCGGTATGAATTTGGATTTGAAGGGGCAGACCAAACCTTTTTTTTAGTCTCGTCCCGACAAAACCTGTCTCAAAGGGATCTTGAGTAGACAAAACGGCATCACTTAAATTTCCAATTTTCAATTTCCAATTTCCAATAATTTGGCTCCCGATCTTTATAGCATCAAAAATATAGAACAACTTACTAATTGAGTTAGTGGGATAAAGAAATAAATTACTTCCAACTTTTTTACTTTCGGCTTTAGACTTTTGACTTGTCGTGAAAACGACTATATGTAACTCGTCCATCTTTTTAGCATATTCAAGAGATCTGGAAAGTACTGTGCTTCCATCCTCAAATAATTTTCTATCTGTGCTTATGGATAAAACTTTCATGTTATTTAAGATTTTTATAAATATCTATAAATTCTCCAGCCATTTCCTGCCAAGTATGAGTAAAGTTAAACTGTTTTATCTTGTCAATTACTCGTTTATATTCCTCTGGATCCAGAAGTTTCAATATGGCATTTTCTATTTCTTCTTCGTTTAGTGGATTGACAAAAATTCCAATATCTCTAATTCTGTCATAAATTCCAATTTCCTTGGTACAAATAAATGGTTTGTTGTAGCGAATGGCATCAAGTATCATGTTCGGGCTTATATCACCCAATGACACTTGGACTATGGCGTAAGAGTGTTTTATTTTTTCCATAAATTTCGGGTATGGCAGGTTTTTGGTAAACAATTCAGCGTCAGGATAAGAGGTCTTAATTCTGGTCCAAACTTTTTTTATGGTATCAAGATTTTTCCATTTTAATATTCTAGTTGAAGCCACGAAAACTTTTGACTTTGGCTCAAAAATTCCCTCTTTTGAACCATAATAATTTTCCACAACAAAAGTTTTGTCTTCTTTCAAGTTGTAAGCCGAGATAAAAATTTCTCTCTGCCAGTCAGTTGAGAAAACAATACCGTCCGCCTTGTTGAGTGTCCATTGGGTCAAGTTAAAGATTATTTTTTCTTTGATTGAGAGGCGTTCTAGTTCTTCTTTATAGAAATTTCGAAACATAATTTTTTTGCCGGTTCTTTCCACGTATTGTTCCCAAAGAAAATCTCCTCCCGTTCGTATAAGGCATTTTTTTCTAAAAATCTTTGAAGCCAAAACGGTCGGCAAGCCGACAGAAAACGTATCTAGGGCTAGAACCCAATCAGAGGAAAGAATTTTTGGAATAATTTTTAGAAAAAAATAAGCATGACGGAACCCGGTAGGTAAATAATTCTCCAGATTGTAGGTTTTAACTGCAATAGTATTTCCCTGACTTTCAAAAGCTAATTTGAGATTCTTTGCATATTGAGCTGGTCCGCCAATTTTTGGCGGATATATGCCTGTTGTAATAAGGATTTTAGCCATATTATTGCTTAAATTCGGTCAAAAACAGCTCCCATTTGATTTGCTATGCGATCCCAGGAATAGCCCCCTAATACGCGATTTTGGGCCTTTTGGACGATATTATCCCTTAAAGTCTTGTCGTTTAGCAGGGTCATAACAGCCACTTTAATACTTTGGGGGTTATCTGGCGAGGCAAAAAAACCAGTTTCTTTGTCGTCTACAAAATCCGGAATACCTCCAACCGGAGTGGCAATAACCGGCAAACTCGCGGCCATGGCCTCAATAAACGAATTGCCAAAACCTTCAGACCGACTTGGCCTTATAAAAATGTCGCAAACAGAAAGATATTTAGGAATATCTTTGTACGGCAGAAAGCCCAGAAATTTTACTCTGTCTGAAACTTTAAGTTCTTTGGCTTGTTTTTGTAAATTCGGCCCTTCATCTCCTTTGCCGATTATCAAAAGAGAAATATTTTCAGGTAAAAGAGTCAGAGCCGAAATAATATCATCAATGGCATTCTTTCTGGCTAAACGGCCCGATGTTACCAGAAAAACATCACCTTCTTTTTTGGCCAAACTTTTTTTTATTTCTATTTTGGTTTTGTCCTCAATCTTTTGAGAAAAAATTCTAACATCCACGCCGTTCGGTACCAAAAAAACTTTCTTCTTATAACCATTTCTCTTTGCCTTATTTAATAAAAAGTTACTAATACCTGTTAAAAAATCTGTCTGCCAAAGGGCCAGTTTCCAAGACAGAGCGATAAGACCTGCCCATTTGTATTTAAGGTGACTTTCCGAATCCCCTTCTTGCAAAGTCAAAATGATTGGTATCTTTTTTCTTCCTGATAATTTTCGAAAGATGTTATATAAAAAACCTGCACCACTCCCAAAAGTTACCATCATGGCCCAAAAACAAAAATAATTATTTTGTTTGTAGAGCTTTGAAACAAGCCGAACCCCGACAAAAGGTAAAATCAACTTATCTAAAACAACTCTGCCAACACCTGTTCTATAAACATTTACATTTCCAATTTTTTCAAATTCTGGTGAGTTTTTTTGTAATCTCGCGGTTATTAAATCAAAGTCAAAGTCGTTACCCAACCTATCTGTTATTTCTTTTATGGCCACTTCCGCCCCGCCAACAAACGGATAATATGCGGTAGAGAAAATGAGAATTCGTCGTTTTGAATTATTTGTGGCCATTTTAGTTTGTATCACGAGTCACAGTATTAGTGAAATTTAATTTTAAATTTAAAATTTTAAATTTAAAATTTATTTTTGATCATCCATTTTGAGGAGATTTCTCAAAACATCCTCCGGCACTTCAGTCGTAGCTGTTGCCTTATATGATTTATTGCCTTCACTTCGTTCCGGCGAAATACTAGATGTATTTTTTTCTGTTTTTATTTCAGCTGGTTTTTCAGACTTTTTATTTAAAACTCCGGCTAAGGCGCTTTTTAGGCCTGACATATTTTCTTGAGAAGGGTTTTTTTTGCTTGAGCGCATCAATTCTTGTTTTTTTCTTTCTGTCTCGATTAAAGCATTTCTATCCGCATTTTGCTTATCTTTTTCTTTTTTAATCCTTTCTTTCTGTTTCAATTCCTCTGCCACTCTTAGAAAGGCCGTCTTATTGTCATTCAGTTCTTTTTGGGTTTCTATAGATTTTGAAAATGAATTTGAAGAATTGCTATTTTGCATTACCGGTTTTTCACCAACCATTCTGGCTTCTCTCAATACGATGTTGGGAGCGTGCCAATCTACGATATTTTTTTCAACAACTGCTCTAGGTTTGGCAAATTGCTCTCGCGAATTTTTTATGACTTCCGTCCTGAAACTTTTATCCGGAGGCGAAAGAAGGGGTAATGTGGTGGCAGAAAAGGGCTGGCTGGAAACTCCGTCTATCATCAGTTTCAGATAAATTTGAGCAAAACCAAGATTGACCAAGTCTTCCGCTGTGAAAGTCGGAGCAAATTCCTTCTCCAAAACTTCGGCATCAAAAGCTCCGACACGAAATGTAACCATCGTTCCGACGTTTCCAAAAACCGCATCCCTGACCTCTTCTTCCATCTGCTCAATGTATTGGTGGGCGATAGTTAGGTTGAGTTTATATTTTCTAGCTTCAGACAAAATATCAGCGAAGGATTTATTGGCAAAAGACTGGAACTCATCCACATAAAGATAAAAATTGGGCAATTTTGCAAGCTCGGAATCGCTGGCATCGGCTCGAGACATAGCCGCCAGATAAATTTTGGTGATAAGCAAAGAGCCAAGAAGATTGGCGTTTCCTTCTCCAACTTTGCCCTTGGAAAGGTTAATAATTAGAATTTTTTTCTGATCCATGAACTTTCTGACATCAAAACTGGACAATGACTGGCCGATGATGTTTCTGACCAATGGATTTGAGGTAAACTGTCCGACTTTGTTTTGAATGGCCGGAGTGGCTTCAGCAGAAAAACGCTCTGTGTATTTTGCAAACTCATCAACCCAAAAAGATCGGACTGACGGATCTTTAACATTGTCCACCACTTTTTTTCGGTAATCCTTATCAGAAAGCATCCTGTTTACACCTAAAAGAGTGGCTCCCGGAAATTCAAGAAGAGCCAGAAGAGTATTGTTTAAAATATAGGCCATTCTGGCAGACCAGGCATCAACCCAAATTTTTTCAAAGGCGGACATCAGGCCGTTGACCACCAAGTGTCGCTTGTCCACACCGATATCTTCCATAACATTGAAGGAGACCGGGTGTTCCAAATCAAACGGAGCAAAATACAAAACATCTTTTATGCGACTTTCCGGCACATAGTCTAAAAGTCTTTCAGCCGAACCTCCGTGCGGGTCAATAAAAGCTATGCCGTTGCCGTTCTGGATGTCTTGGATGGCCATATTTTCCAGAAGTGTTGACTTACCCATTCCGGTTTTTCCGATAACATAAACGTGTTTTAGTCTGTCTTTGGCCTTAATACCAAACATTATCTTCTTGTTTCTGGCGTCCGTTTCAGCAAAATATGTAACTAGATTGGGATCCATAATTGACATGATTATATAACAAATCATTCATTTTTTATAGTGGCAGTATTTTCAGCACTTGCTTTTCCAATTCTGACCTTAATTTCCAATTTTTAATTTATCTCCCCATGGAAAATCTCCTAAAGGGATGATAATTTTTAAATAATTTTCAATGTTTAAATGTTTAAGTATTTTCAAGCTACACATACGTTAAAAATATGCTATAGCATATTTTTAACGTATGTGACAAAAAATTTCGTTATGTCAGCATTTTCCAATCGGCAACGAAAAATTCACCAGATTTGGAAGCTTTACTCTAAAGCGTCGCTGGTGTATTTATTTGATGCAGACCATAGCATCCAGGAATCAAGGCCGGCGTCATAAGTGGCTTTTATTTCTGCCCGGACTTCTGCCGACCCATAATCCGCGCCCAAATCAAAATCCTGAAGCCATGGACGGAGTTTTTCTTTATAATTTAAATCCTCAATATGACTAACTTTAGTGGTTGTGTCGTTTATTATTTCTGTTGTTGTCGTAACCATATTCATTTTACTGGCACGATCCACAGCTGACATCATTGAAAAATGAACAACCTCATACGGGTACTTGGCCGGATTCTGAAAACCTTGAAAATTCGACGAGTAATGGGATGGATAGACCATTGGAGAAACATAATCAAAATAAGGGAAGGTATTTTCCAATAACTGTCCGATACCCATATCATCTTTAGCTGAAGTAGTCATGCCAAATAAATCTGCCGAAATTTTCAACCTCTCTTCCCCCGAGGCGTCGCCTAGGGAAATTAAGCTATCGCGAAGATACGCGAAAAAACTCTTCATTACTAGAGTTTTCGGCGTGGTTGAACTCCATGGATAAGAAATATCTTGCATATTTCCATCAGACGGAAAACGAATATAGTCAAAATTAATTTCATCAAAACCGATTTTGCGAGCTTCTTTGGAAAGTAATACTATGTAATCCCAATATTCTCGTGACCCCGGATCAATCCAAGAAATGCCCTTGTAGTCTTTCCAAACTGCCTCTCCGGCCAAATTTTTGACCGCAAGGTCGGGACGAAATTTTACGAAATATGCATCTTGAAAAACGGCAATGCGAGCTATTACGTAAATACTTTTTTTGTGGAGACTTTCAATAAATTCTCGTAAATCGGGATTGCGAATATCTTCCGAACCATATTGTTTAAGAGCGGCATTTTCCACCGGAAAGACAATTTTCCCACTATAGTCTTTTATATCTATAATAATTGCGTTAATTTCTGTGTCATCTATGAGCTTGACCAGATCATTCCGCAGTTTGACATTTGAAGCTGTCCAGCTAGTTAAATAAATGCCTTTGACCGGTTTGGGAGTGGAAACATAAGAAGGTGTAAAAATAATTTTCTCTGGGGCTATAGCGGAAAGAGAACTTGTTGAATTTTCTAAACTAAAAACATAATGGTCACTTAATGCTTTGGGTAATAAAATAAAAAAAAAGACCAGGAAAAAAAGTAAAACGACAGATAGCAATACTGCCTGTCTATTCTTCGCTAAAATAGCTCTCATACTATTTCTGTTTTCTTTGGAGCAGGTTTTCGACGTGGTTTCGGTTGGATGTCCACAAACGCTCCTGCGTTAGGAACGACACTGTCTGGTATAGGAGGCGGGGTCGGCGGTACGTATGAAGCTTGTGGAATTTCTGTAAAAACTGTGGGTGTTTTGTCTTTGCGTTTTACTATTTTTATATTTTTTTTCGGTAAGACAATCTTGATAGACAAAAATATAAGGAAAAGACCCGATAGGACCACAAAAACTGTTTTCCAAGAAGTCGGCACACCTAAAAACGGGATGAGAAAAATAAAAATCCCAAGAAAAAATGTGCTTTTACGAGTAATGACCATGAAAGTATTATACAACCATTAGAATTTTTTGTAAAAATTTTGGTGTGTCTATTGTACCAAATCCGAACCTATTTTCAAAATCGGTAATGTGCCACGCGCGGAGCGCGTGGTGGCTCTAAATTAAATCGTACGCTCCACGAAAGCCCCGCCACCGCCTCGCTTCACTCGGCAACCCCAAAAAGAAAAAATGTTCCTTTCTTCTCTGATTTTTCGCGGGGTAGATTTTTTCTAAAATGGAAAGGACATTTTTCTTTGGGGTTCTGCCCATAAAGATATTCGGGCAGTGTGGCGGGGCTTCAATTCGGACTCGGTTTTGCGAAAACTATTTTCTGGGGATATGGATTTTCGCAAAACCGAGTCTAAATTTTCCCGCCCGCAGAAAGGGGTCTGGGGAATGAATGCGGGCGGGTTTTCTTTTTGATTTTTGACGGCTTCTAAAAAGAAAAGAAAACTGATAAAATGGGAAAATGAATGGAAATGATTACTACGCAAGAATAAAAGAATTAAATATTTCCCATTATGCTGGAGAGGTGTCTTACTATACCCAAGCTCCTTTACGTGAGGTCGAGAAAAAATTACTCGCTTCCATCCACAAAGAATCTAAGATACTTGATGTTGGTTGTGGTTCCGGACGTTTTTCAATAGGAGCAGCGCAATCAGGGCATATCGTAACGGCAATTGATGTCACTCCGGCGGCAATAACAGCTGCTAGTGAAAAAGCAAAAAATCTTAAACTCGATAATGTCAATTTTTTAGTCGGTGATATGACTGAAATGCCGTTCCAAAACAATGAATTTGATTATGTTTTCTGCCCGAGATTTTCAATAAATGCGGTTGCAACTTTTCATAAAAGAAAAAAGGCCATCAGCGAAATGATGCGCGTGGTAAAACCAGGAGGGATAGTTTATATCGAGAGTTTCAATAAACTTTATTTGGGTCGAGGGCCTATTGTATCAATCAAAAATATTCTCGGAGACTTGCAAAAACGAATATCAATAACTTTATACTATTTAATGAATAAAAAGTACGATGGTTTGTTGCCCGGCGACATTACCTATGAATCAAATAAGGTTGACGGAGCAACCAAAGGATACGCTCATCTGCCAACAATTTTTGAATTAAAAAAATTATTACCTATAAACACTACTCCTAAATTTTATTCAATCCCGCAAGTATTAGGAGGCAAAGGATTTGATCCGTTGAAATATTTTAGATACTCAATATGGATTTTTTTAACAAAGCTGATCGACATTGACAGGAGACTATAAAGAATGTAAGATACTCAATAGTAATTCGTTCTTTCACACAAAACAAAAAAGGAGGTAAACAATGTCTGTTCAGCAGACTCTTATAATCGTCAAGCCTGACGGTATAGCGAAGGGTCTGGTTGGACAGATTCTTCTCTCTCTGCGGGCGCATAACTTGCGGGTGATAGATCAAGCCAGCGTACAACTGGAACAGGAGTGGGTAGAAAGTCTCTATTCTGGAGAAAGAGACGAGATTTATTTCACAGAGGTGGTGGAGTGGGTAAGCTCGGCTCCCGTTCTCCTGTTGAAAGTTGAGGGGGATGGGGCGGTAGATACGGTGAAGTGGCAGATAATTGGCCGCTATCCGGATGGGATTCGCGGCCAACACTCCGAGAATTGGATCAGAAACGTAGCTCACTCTCCCGATTCCGCGGATTCAGCGTTGCGCGAGTTGGAGCTAGTGGAGTCAATCTTTGAAAGGAGCAAGCAAATGGAAGAAAGCCGCTTGGGCGGCAAGATGATCTTCGCCTTGACCGGAATGAGTGAGTGCGGCAAGAGCACTGTCGGGAAGTACCTTGACTCAAAAGGCGTGAGTCGTCTCAAGATAGTAAGGCTTTTCAAGAGAGTTCGTGACAAGTGGTCTCCCGACGATGAGCTTTACGCATTCCTGAAGCAACAGGAGGAACGCGATCCGTACGCTTTGTGGGACGCGTTTATCAATGAGTTGATTGATGAGATGGATCGTCTTGGCACGAACACCGCCTCAATCGAGAGTTTGTACGGCGGAGGGCTTGGTCCTTATCTCAAGCAAAAGCTCGGCTCTCACTTTTGCATCGTCTTCGTCGACATCCCGTTGGAGGTTCGACTTGGTCGTCAGATGCAGAGAGAGAATCTTCCAGACATTGAGAGTGCAAGAAGGTATCTCCTGCCGCGAGACGAAGTAAAAGAGAAGTCGGGTATTCCGGCGCTCAAAGAGATCGCGGGCGAAGTGGTTGATAACTCCGGGACGCTTGATGAACTGTACCGGAAAATTGACCAAATTGTCGCAGAACACCAACCATAAACTAAGCGGCTCCCTCGACACGACGGAGCCGCTTTTTCTAAATTTTAAGTAGAATCTAAAACCACAATCCTTTATAATTACTACTATGCAATTTAAAGAAAACGATCAAATAGAATACTCCGCAGAAGGCATAAAACACGAATCCGCTGGTGGTTTTGTTTTCTTTGAAGATGGCCGAACGCACAAATTATTCGTCGCGTTGTTACGCAAGCTCGATGGCCATTGGCTCATTCCAAAAGGTCATATCAGAAAAAGCGAGGAGCCACAGGATGCCGCTGTAAGAGAAATTAAAGAAGAACTTACGCTGAAAGAAACCCCAGAGATCGTTTCTTTTTTGAGAACTGACAGTTATGCATTTACTCTAGATGAGAGTGATGTTACTCACTATAAAAATGTCCATTTATATGTCTTTCGATTAAACAGGAGACTAGAAATTAATCCTCAAATTGAGGAGGGATTTGAGGTGGCTGAGTGGCTTTCTTTTGAGGAAGCGGTTGAGAAAATTTCATTTGACAGAGAAAATTTACTCAGAGCAAGGCAGTATTTTTACTACAACAAACCTGTCAACACTTACGATAATCTAATGAGTATAAAATCGCTGACCATTGCTGTACCAACGCACAATGGCGCGTTAACAATATCCAAGACACTTAACTCAGTCGTAGAAAATCTAAAAGAAATTCCTGTTTCTGTTGAAAAGGAAATAGTAATTTGCATGGATCACTGTACCGATAATACCACCACAGTAGTGGAAAATTTTGTAAAAGAATTTGATACTAATGGGATAAAAATTTCGTTTATTGAAAATCAAAACAGTAAGGGAAAAGCAGACGCATTAAATAATATTTTTAGTTCTTCATTCGGGGAATTATTTTGCGTTATTGATGATGATGTCATTCTCGAAAAAAGCTGCTTAGTAAATTTAATCAACACATTAATAGAGGACAGAAATTTAAAATGTGTATTTTCTGTATGGAAAAGACTGCCACTTAAAAGCCGTAACCCGTGGAAATTGTTTTGGCATTGGGTTTTGGGAGTTAAATTTGAGATTCAACATTACGATAAACCATGTGAAGTAATGAGGGGGGCTTGTATGATGTTAAGAAGAGAAAACTTTGTCTATCTTCCCCAAGTGCTAAATGAGGATCAATTTCTTCAGTATATATACTGGCCCAAAACAAAGGAGATGAAAAACTCTATCGTCTATTTTAATTCAGTGTCGAGCATTTCTGATTATTACCGCAGATTCATTCGCATAATGGTCGGGTCTAAGCAGATGTCGAAACATTTTGCAAAAGATAGAATTGATGAGTGTTCCCGTGCCCTTTTTCGCAAGTTGGACTATCAGATGATTTTAAGTCTGCCGTGGAGATTAAAATGCCCTTTTTTATTTTATAGGTTTATCCGGTTTTTTATAAACGCATATGTTAAACTAAAACTTCACTTTATAGACGACTATGAATGGTTTAGATTTAAACAAAATTAAAACAAAGGCAATTGAGAAATTTGAAAAAGCCGTCGGCGAAAAACTGGTGGCCATTATTCTTACCGGTAGCATGCCACAATCCGCCTATAAAGATGGCTGGAGTGACATAGATCTGCTGATTGTAATTGACAGTTTTGATTTTGATGTAAAACGTAGAATAGCTGAGGTCGTAACACAACTGGAAAATAATTCTGGCATACATCATGGAGTAAACGTAATTAG
>Ga0155182_102_pt1 | contig 7779 bp, 7 predicted proteins | sample RifCSPhighO2_02_FD_106150 | JGI IMG/M metagenome (GOLD analysis project Ga0155182, IMG submission 106150) | Candidatus Zambryskibacteria bacterium RIFCSPHIGHO2_02_39_10
TTTCAGTTTTTATTTGGATATATTTCATAGTAATTTTATGGCTAGATTCTAAACTCCACCACATCCCCATCCTTGACTACATACTCCTTCCCTTCTGTCCTCAAGAGACCTTTCTCGCGCGCCGTGGCAAATGAACCGGATTCGAGTAGCTTGTCCCACTCGATAACTTCCGCGCGGATGAATTTATCTTTGAAATCACTATGGATAGCCGTGCCGGCTTCAGGTGCAGTCCAGCCGCGAATAATAGTCCAGGCGCGGGATTCGTCTACTCCGGTCGTGAAGTAGGTAATCAGATTCAGAAACGTGGCCTCCTCCAGTGGCCAGTAAATATTCCCGAATCGCGGAAGAATCCGGTCTAGACGCCCACCGCCTTGCGCTGCTCTGACGATGTTCCAAGTCAGAGCGACTTCTTCACCGATAAACGTTTCCTTGTTCTCGGTGAAGTAATTAACAAGCTTCTCGTAGAAATCGCTATACTTCAAACCGAAAAACTTGTGGAAGAAGATAGCGATGTGTTGAGTCAGTCCAAGACAATGAAACCCCTGAACTGCCCAGTAAAACATGTACGCCCAACACCAGTCCTCTCGGGACATGGTTGACGTCTCCACAATCGCCTCGCTGTACTCAGTTAGTGACTCCGGTTCTGGGGTTGAGTGTGCCAGAAGAATCGGCATACGCACCGACTTTATCTGGTGCACCTCAACGTATCTCGGATCACTCATCTCCGAGTTGGGTAACGCTGTACAAGGATAGACGTAGATGTTGACGTTGTCGTCTTGGCCATCAATCAGAGTGTCAATGCCATCCTTGGTGCTTTGGTAAGATTCTCCCGGCATGGCCAAGATAAGTTCGGTGTAGGTGGCAATCCCCGCTTCCCTGTACCGATCCATCAAGTGAGAGAACTGCGTAATCTTGATGTTCCTTCTCTTGACAATCGTGAGCGTCCCCTCGTCCATGGACTGAAACGACAACGTGGCGCCCTTGTTCATTCCAACATCCGACAGAATCTTGACGATTTCAAAGATCTTGTCGTTGCTGTTTTTTGCAGTGCACATCCGAAATCTCTTCGGATATCCATTGTACCTCGCGCGAGTCTCCACCATTTTCATGGTGAGATCGTGATCACGAGGCAAGATGCCATAGTTGGCATCACAATTGAACAAGTACTCCGCCTTGTTTCTACCGAACCAGTCGAACTCTGCGAGAATCCGATCTATGTCAATAGAAAACATTTTGGAGTAAGTGGCTCCGCCCCAGTCACAGAACGTGCAAGAGTACGGGCAACCACGATTGGTCTCCTGACTGACATTGAGCGAAAATCCTCGTCCCAACATAAAGTCAAAGATCCCAGCAAGGTACGGCGAAGGCAAGATCGACAAGTCTTTCACCCTCTCGCGCGACAAAGTCTTCAGGGTTTCCACCCCTTCTACTCTGACACTCAACCCCGTTATGCTGGTATAGTCCGGACTTGCCGAAAGCGACTCCTGAAGGATATCAGCGAACGGCAACTCACCCTCATGATGGACTAAAATATCCACGCATGGATACTTTTCGAAAAATCCATCCGAGGCGTTTGGCACCTGCGTTCCTCCAAAAACAATGAGTGCTTTGGGAAAGGCTTCCCTCACAGCTCTGGCTAGAGTCGTGTTGTACTCCCAGTTCCAGAGGTAGCACGAGAAACCAACAACCGTCGGATTTTTCATGTTTCGGACGACACTCACAGGATCTTCTCGTAAGAAAAGTGGTTCCTGAAAGTTGAAACTGTTCCTAATTTCTGGAACAGTTTCGGCGTATGCTTGAAGCGAGCCGACGGAGTATGGGACAAAAACGTTTTGCCCATACTGGTAGTTTACCTGAACCAGCTGGACATTGCGTTTTCTGTTCATTTCAACCTTCCCTTTTCTGAATTTTTTGGGTCTATCAAAGAACCCTTATCTGTTTAAAAGAATACACTATTTTATGGATTAATCAAATAAATATTGAAAATTACTCTTTTTTAAGAGGTTATGATAATATTCGGATATTAAATAATTCTTAATTTAAAATTATAGATGGACAATCAAAAATCTTTTTCTAAAGAAGCTCTACCTATATCCTTCAATAAAACCGTAAATATTGAAAAGCCAACTTTAGTAATGAAAGCTAGAAATGCTTGGGAAATGATATTCAAAGAAGGTTTTAGAGCTTTTTTGTATAAAATAAGACGCCTATTGTATTACAAAGGACGAGCATTACTCCGGAGAATTTTTAATTCACAGGCAGGAGAAAAACTAAGAGAAGAGGCTTATAAATATTATCTGGCGGAAAGAAAATTGCCAAAACTTTCCGTCATAGTTACCGTGCTCGGTCAGCATGAATTATCCAAACTTTGCTTATCCAAACTTGTTTCCTCTTCAATAGGAAAGATGGAGATAGTTGTTATGGATGGTGGTGGTGATTTTGTCATTGAAAAAGGAGATTTGCCAGACAAACCTATAAATATAAAAGTGGTTACAGACAAGGGAGGTTATCCTAATTTTAAATTTTGGATGGAAAATACTACCGGAGATATCCTTTTATTCATACATAACGATATTATGATAGAAGAGAATGGTTTTGATGTTCTACTGCGATACATATTTGAAAAGGATAATAGATTAGGAATGGTTGGATTTGTTGGTTCTGATGAAATGGCAGAAAATGGCAGTCGGTTATGGGGAACGACTTCCAATTTTCTAGGTAAGACATACTCATATAAAGATGAATCATGGACTGGCACTCCTGCGTCTCTTCATGGACAACGTTATGATGGATTAACACAATGTGTTGTTATAGATGGATGCGTTATGGCACTTCGTCGAAGCGCATGGGAAAATCTAAAAGAACCTAATTATCCTCCGCTTTTATATTATCACTACGACAGAATAATGAGTTGTCGAATGTTAGAAGCAGGTTACACACTAGCTTCAATAGGGACAGCTTGTGATCACCTTAATAATATGACAGGAGGAAATGAGAAAAAATGGCACGACAATGTTCGGGTAATATGTCAAAAAAACAATATACCGGGTATTAAAGATGAAACTGGAGAAATAAACTGGGATATATCCCTACACGCTGAAGCTAAACGTCTTTTTATTCTAGAATGGAGAGACGAGAAACATTTTATTCCAAGAAAAATATAAGGGTGACTTTTATGATATTGTATGCTAATTTTATTGATATTCATTTACCAAAAATGTGAGTCTTTTTTACAATTTTATGGCTAGACAAAAAATCGATAAAGAAACGAACAATAAGGGGGAAGTTAAGAGGGTCCTCTTAACTGGAATAGGAGGAAGTATTGGTTGTCATTTTTATGCCCACATAATGCACAATACAAACTGGCATGTCATAGGTGTTGCTAGTTTCAGACACAGAGGTTGGTCAGATAGAATTGCTCATATAATTGAAGGCAATCCAGAATGGCAAGAAAGACTGACTATGATCACTCATGATTTGATTGGCCCATTTTCTGAGGTAACAAAGAAAAAAATGGGAAGAATCGATTATATTATCAACCTTGCAGCTCTGTCTGATGTTGAAGCAAGCATACATGACCCAGTAACCTATTTCCAAAACAATGTATGGTTGACCTTAAACATCCTAGAATACGCTCGTGAAGTTAAGCCAGAAACGTTTATTCAATTTTCTACTGATGAAGTATACGGACCATCAAACGGTGTAACAGGGTTTAAAGAATGGGCACCTATTGTTCCCTCCAATCCTTATGCTGCCTCAAAAGCATGCCAGGAAGCAATCGCAATTTCCTACTGGAGAACATACAATGTACCGATCATTATTACTAATACGATGAATAATTTTGGAGAAATGCAACAAGGATCAAAATTCCCTGTTATGATTCAGAAATTAGTTGAAAATGACCAGACAGTTATAATTCATGGCAAGAAGGGTGATATCGGTTCACGTTCATATATTCATTCAAGAAATTCGGCAGATGCAATTTTGTTTATTATTAAAAATCTTCCTCCATACCTACACATACCGGACACAATAGACAAACCTGACAGATACAATATTGCTGGCGACAAGCAATTGGATAACTTGCAATTATCACAACTTATTGCCAAATTGATGGGCAAAAAACTTAAATACGAACTGAAAAGTTCTCAATTTACACGACCAGGACATGATAAGCATTATGGACTCGATGATTCAAAATTAAAAAAGAAAGGATGGAAATCACCCGTGTCGTTTGAAAAATCTTTAAAAGATACGATCGAGTGGCAAAAGAAAAATAACAAATGGCTGTAAAAAAAATAAGTGACCAGGTTATAAAAGGAAATGCTTATAAGGACAGAAACAAACGTCAGTGGTTGATTGGATCTTTCATTGATGAATCAAAAGGATTACGAAAGGATTCGACAGTTGAAGTTATGTGGTCCATACATAGCGCTGGAGATAAAAAAGATGGTTGGACTAAAAGTGTTGAGGCTAAAACCTTGACAATCTTGGTAAAAGGAAAATTCGTAAATATTTTTCCAGAAATTGGCGAATGCTTAATGGAGACCGAAGGAGATTACTTAATTTATCCCGCAGAAATTCCACACACTTGGAAAGCGATTGAGGATTCAGTGTTAATTACTGTTCGCTGGCCATCTAAACTGAATGCCATCAAAATAGTGTCAGAATTAGGAATTTAAAAATAATTTTACTGTATTCAGAAAGCGAATAAAACCTTGTCATTAAGCTCAAATATGATATTGTACAAAGTAAAAGAAAACAATAAACAAATGAAAAAACACAAAATCAGATATGGGGGCGCGATGATTGGAGACGAAGAAGTTAACGCTATTATTAAAACAATCAATAAAGATAGGGGTAATTGGCAACAAGGCGAGGAAGGGGCAAAGATGGAAGAGGAAGCAGCTAAATTCCTGGGTGTGAAATACGGAATACTGACTAACTCAGGCTCGTCTGCTGGACTTCTTGCCCTTTCAGCCTTGGAACTACCAAAGAGTTCGGAGGTTATCATATCTGCCTGCACCTTTCCCACTATATTCAATATCATAATTCAATGTGGCCTTATCCCTGTCGTAGTTGATGCAAAAATTGGCACATACACCTTTGACGTGGACGAAGTCGAAAAAGCTATATCTAAAAAAACCAAAGCCATCATCGCTATACACCCAGTGGGGAACCCAGTAGATATGCCAAGACTTATGAAAGTTGCCCACAAACACAAGATCAAAGTCATAGAAGACGGATGTGATACTTGGGGAGGTTCAATAAATGGAAAGATGCTCGGTTCATTTGGGGATATTTCAATCACCTCATTTCACGCTGCACATATTGTTTCTATGGGAGTGGGGGGTGGAATATTTACAAACAACAAAGAGTTGGCTCAAAATGTCAGAATGTACCGAGACTGGGGCAGACAATCTAACACCGATAGACCTCACAATGTGAAGACTCTTCCAAAAGATTACAATCCTCGTTTTGTATACGATAAAATGGGCTATAACTTCCAGATACTAGAACTTCAGGCAGCTATGGGTAGGATTCAATTGAGAAAAGCGGATAAAATAAGAAAGTTGAGAAAAACTAATTTTGATTACTTATATAAACATTTAGGTAAATATCCTATGATACTTCCTAAATCTGTAGATGGAGCAGATATTTGTTGGTTTGCTTTTCCTTTAACTTATGATGGAGATAGGGGTAAATTAGTGGCACACTTAGAAAAAAATGGTATAGAAACACGTTCTATGTTTGCTGGTAATATAACCAGACACCCCGCCTATAAAAACGTAAAGTACAGAATCGGCTCCAAATTAGATGATGCAAATTACATTCTTAGTCATAGTTTTTGGATAGGAGTTCATCCTCGGATGGACCAAAAAGACAGAGAATATGTTGTAAAGATATTCGATGATTTCTTCAAAGAAAAAACTGGAAATGAATGAAAAAAAATTACTAAGCATACTTTTACCTACATATAAAAGACCATTGTTTCTAGAAACAATGGTCACTTGTTTAATCAACCAAATTAAAAAAGGTGGTTTAGAGGAAGCTGTCGAGATCATCATTGGAAACGACGCCTCAAGAGATCAGACAGACAATTACATAGATGAAATCAAAAAACAATATAAATTTGTCCGCGGTTTCAATCATCAAAAAAACCTTGGACTCTCTAAAAATATCGAATCCCTGTTAAAGGAAGCTCTTAGTGAACATATCCTTATTTGTGGAGATGATGACTTATTACGCGAAGGAGCTATAGAATATTTCATAAAATGCATAAAAGAAAAAAACCCTAATTTTATCCTGGTTAACACATCGAATATGATTTCTCTAGATGACGCCAATCATAACTTCAAAATTGTTCTGGAAAATCGTCTAAATATTAGTAAAGATGTTTTTGTAGAAGATTTTCAGAGAGATTATAAAATGCTGAGTAATATAAATAATTGGATGTATTTAACAAACCTTCTTCCATCTGTAATTTTTAGAAAAGATCTATTTTTAGAAGAAGAAGCTTCTGCAAAAAAACACCTACGATCAGAAAACCTGTACCTATGGCAAGCACAAGTTTTAATAGGAATTAGTAAGTATGGACGATTTCTAATTATTGCAAAACCTTTTGTACTTCACCGTAAAAATGAGACGAGCTGGACACAGGATAGTAGAAGTATTGTATTTTTTAATATATTTGATAATGAAGAAGTGGCTAATGTTATAAAAGAATACATACCAAGTGAATACAAAAATTATAAAAAGCTCTATGCCGCTTTTACTATGGGCGGATTGATGTTAGATACACTTCACGGCAAAGATATAAGAAATTTCGCATGGATTACTCTGAGCAAAAACCTATTTTATTTCCCAGAAAATCTACAATTTTTAAGTATGGTTATAGCCCCGAAATTAATCACAAAAATATCTCCCGTATTACGCCAGTTTAAGAATAAAAAGTATTTTTTTAAATAGAACTTTTATACTAACTAAATTTTCAAAAAATGCGAAGTGTATTGATTTATAAATGAAAGTGTATTCGGGAATAACTTCCCCACCGAAAGAAAGTTTAAATTCGGTTACTCCGGCTTTTACTGGGTCATCCAAATTAATTGAACCCAGATCAAAAAGTCTAAATCCTTCTTTTTTGGCCCATAAACATATTTCCCAAACTATTCTTCTAGTAGCTTGAGCGATGATTTTATATGTTTCCTTGTCTTCTGTTACAACCCTTTTTGAGTAGATAGTGATAGTTTTAATGTTTGGTTTGTCTTCAATCAGTGATATGCCCGATATTTCTTGACCTCTGTATTCTGCGCTAAACAACCTATATTTTTTGAATTCATCAAATGAAATAGGTACTCGCCCTTGAGAATATTCAAAATTAGCATAAACCTTATATGAATTAATTGTTGGGTTTTGAGTATGTTTAAAAATTAAATCGCTGTTTTTAAATGTTCTTTTAACGTGTTTTTTAGTGGTATCGTTAAATTTATCAAAAATCTCTTCCTCGTTTAGTTTGATATCAATATACGTCAGTTTCTTTTTTCTAATCTTTAAATTTTTCGCTGAATACATTTTTACGAAATCTTCTGGCAGTTTATCATAACAAAGAGCAACCACAGAAGAATATCTGCCACTTTTACATAAATCTATAAAAACATCTGGACTGGAAAAAACAAATGTTTTTCTAAAAAATAATTTTTTTGTTTCTAAAATCATGAGGGTCAAATATTCATATAAAGCTCCACAGCAAATCTGCTAAGTGAATCCCCCGGTCCCGGA
>Ga0155182_104_pt1 | contig 7757 bp, 7 predicted proteins | sample RifCSPhighO2_02_FD_106150 | JGI IMG/M metagenome (GOLD analysis project Ga0155182, IMG submission 106150) | Candidatus Zambryskibacteria bacterium RIFCSPHIGHO2_02_39_10
TTTATATTTAAAAGATGAACTAAGTGTAAAGTTGCATTTTCTAATATGAATAGGGGGTTGCGACCCCCTATCTCATTACGCATACGTTAGGCGAAAGGGTGAAGCCCGTCTTTTTTTTCACTTGTTAACAAATATTATATTTCATATATTATTTATATTTTATTCTTATTTAATCATAAAAAATAGAAAGATTTAAATAGTAGTATATTTAGTATATTGAATATGCCTAATACACCAATAGACCCTTTAGATGAAAAATTTGCAAGTTTGCTTAGACGAAACATCAATCGAATAGTTACTGAAACACATCAAGGAAACTTAAACCTTTTTTACGAAAAAAAAGGAATTTCAAATGCTTTTACCACCATTAGGGTTTCTATTGATACTAAAAACAAAATAAAAAAAATGCTAAGACCCCATGAAACTCAAGAAGAATTAATCCAAAGATTAATGGAAACCGTAGAAACGAATGAGAGATTAAAAACTGAGGTAATATATTTACAAAAGCTTGAAAAAGAAAACCAACAACTCATCAAATATATTGAGACTGTTAATAAAAGAGAAAGAAAGACTTTAATGCTACACCCTGATTTTAAAATTGAATACTCCTACAACGAATCAAAATTGAAATCTTATGAAGATTTTGCATATAACCTTGAAATAGACAACTTTGTTTTACGGGGAAAACCTATCTCTGAACGAGAAGGTATCAAAACTGTCCAAACCATCCATATTCTCAAATCTTTGAAAGAAATGGCATCGTCGAAATCTTTGGCGTCAAACGGGTCAATAGTGAAAGTTGTGGTTCCGAGCATATCCCGGCGCTTTTTTATTTCTTCGGCAAAGGAGGCCTTATAGGACTTATGGATTCTTTCAGCTTCTAACTCAACCGCATTAGGAAACTCAATCCTAAAGCCCTTTTCCAAAACGATGGATTCCATTTCGGCATTATTTTCGCCTTTTTGACCGATCACTTTTATCATCTTACCTTGCATGATGCTCCAATTTATTACTTTAACCAAAACTTTTATGTTTTTTTGAACACTTTTTTCTTTAGGCAGAAAAATATCAACATACATTCTCCTATCGTCCGGAATGACGTAAATTTTGCCGTCATGTTTGTCTATTGTCCCAACAAACTCATCTTTGGCCCGTTTTATTATTTTTTCCACCTTTCCCTGAGGGCGATTCTTTATTTTTTTACCTAAAAGAGAAATAAGCACAATATCTCCATTGAAAGCCCGGTTGACATTTTTAGGTTGTATCTCAATGCTTACTTTGCTAGCTCCGCGCTTTTCACCGATGTCAAAAAAACCAACACCCTTAGTGTTGATGGCGATGGGACCTTCAAGAGTTTTTTCGGCCTTGTGCTTGGTCATAACGAGCATTCTAGCAAAATTGATTTAAATTGACCATTTTTAAGAATTCTGCTAGAGTAAGTGCCATGTTAAAAATACGATTGCAAAGAGTTGGACGAAAGCACGAACCGTCATTTAGGCTGGTTTTAACCGACTCAAAAAATTCCACTAAAAGTGGAAAATATTTGGAAGTCTTGGGAAACTATGACGCCAGGCGTGGAGAAAAGGCTGAATTCAAAGCTGACAAGATTTTATATTGGATGTCTAAGGGAGCGCAGGCTTCCCCGACAGTTCACAATCTTTTGATAAGTAAAAAAATTATTGAAGGCAAGAAAGTGAACGTCTTGCCAAAAAAGAGACCTATCCTAAAAGAAGTTCCGACTACGGAACCCACCCCTGCTCCTGAATCCACTCCTGCTCAGGTTTCCACTCCAATCGAAACAGAAGCTGAGCAAACATCCACCCTTACAGCAGAGGAGCCGGTTGCTTAAGTTTTTTTAAATGATATAATGCAATGGAGTTACAATTATCCGATAACGATTGAAATCATTATGGAAAAAGACGTACAGTTTTTAGAATTTGTGGTGAAGGCGCTAGTAGAGAAACCGGAAGATGTGAAGATTACAAGAACAGTTGACGAAATGGGAGTATTGATGAGTTTAGATGTTAACAAAGACGACATGGGCAAAATAATTGGTCGAGAAGGTAACACGGCCAAAGCCATCCGGACTCTTCTTCGAGTGGTCGGTATGAAAAACAATGCCCGAGTTAATCTCAAAATTAACGAACCGGTCGGCGGGATGAACGAGGCAAAAACTTCCGCCACCAAATCTCTGGACGAAGCAATGTCAGACCTCAAACTATAATTTCAATAAATTTCTAAAACAAAAAGCTCCCAAACGGGAGTTTTTTGTTTTATTGCTCATAAAAAATATTTATGGTATAATATAAACGGAGGGTTTTTATGATGGATTTGGTACGAAAAGCTACGATGGTCCTGGCTGCTTTTTTGGTTGTTTTCGTAGTTTTGGTTGTTTTTGTCGGGGATGAAACACCAAACAACAAAACACTCATTTTAATTGGTGCAATCGGAGGGATAATTCTCTCTCTTTTTGTCCTGATTGGCTTTGCTCTTCAAAGCGAGTACAGTCTAGAATTGAAAAAGGAGACGGAGGTAGAAGAAAGAAAGTCTCCTGTGATCAGAGCTGTTCCAAGCCCTAACGATGATCAGCAACCAGCGTAGATTTCAGAAAGGTGGGTGAAGAACGCCCACCTTTTCTCGTATCAAAATTTGTGGTATAAATACGCGATGCGATTTCACGTTGTAACTTTGTTTCCGGATGCTTTCAGCTCGTATCTAAACGAGTCTATTATTGCTAGGGCGATAAAGGATAAAAAAATTAAAGTGAAGTTTTACAATCCTCGAGATTTTACAAAAGATAAATGGCGAAGAATTGACCAGAAACCATACAGCGGAGGCCCCGGAATGGTTATCCAAGCAGAGCCAGTTATCAAAGCTATTAACAAAGCACTTGGAAACGGAGTGTCTAAGTTAAGGAGAAAGGCAAAAATCAAGATTATTTGGCTTAGTCCCGGTGGAAAACAGTTTGATACAAAATACGCAAAAAATATTGCAAAAAAATACACAGACATAATTCTCGTATGCGGAAGATACGAGGGGATAGATGCGCGAGTTAAAAAAGTTTTTTCTGCCAGCTGGCGGATGGAAGAAATTTCCGTTGGACCATTCGTCCTGACCGGTGGGGAATTACCGGCCATGATTTTGATTGACTGCATCTCCAGACAAGTGGAATGTGTTCTTGGCAACCCCGATTCTCTTGAAGAGTCTCGTGTCTCAAGTCATGATGTCTATACTCGCCCAGAAATTTTTACATACAAAGGGAAAAAATACCGTGTGCCAAAAGTTCTCCTATCCGGACACCATAAAAATATTGAAAGTTGGAAGAAATCAAAAAAATAAAATTTCTATTTTATCTTTTATGCTGTTACAATAGCTTCTATGACTCAAAGTGAAGCTCTGGATATTTTAAAAATGGGTAAAAATGTTTTTCTAACTGGGCCGGCTGGGAGTGGGAAAACTTTTGTCTTAAATTCCTACATTCAATATTTAAAATCTCACGCGGTAAATGTGGCTGTTACGGCTTCAACTGGTATCGCCGCAACTCACCTGGGTGGACAAACCATCCACTCGTGGTCGGGACTTGGAGTTAAAGATACTTTGACTGATTATGACATTGAGGAGCTTATGCAACGGCAATATTTATACAAAAGATTTGAAAGAACGAAAGTTTTGATTATTGATGAGATTTCCATGCTCCATCATTTTCGATTGGATCTCATAGAATGGATTTGTCGGCAAATGAAGCGAAACGAAAAACCTTTTGGTGGGATGCAGATTGTCTTGTCTGGAGATTTTTTTCAACTACCGCCAGTTACGCGTGGCGATGTTTTAGAATCGGAGTTTGCCTACAAAGCGGAAAGTTGGTTGGCATCCAAATTCACAGTCTGCCATTTATCAGAACAACATCGCCAAAAAGATAACACCTACCTTTCTATACTCAACCAGATTCGTCAAAACAAAGTTTCAGAAAAAACTTTAGAGCTTTTGAAGACTCGTTTGAATAAAGATCCGGAATCACGAGGAGAATCAACTCGGCTTTACACGCACAATATAGATGTTGATGTCGTGAATAAGCGTTATTTGGATTTACTAAAGACTCAAACAAAAAATTATCACATGACTTCCAAAGGTTCTCACGGTCTTTCTATCTCGCTTAAAAAAAGTTGTCTCTCTCCGGAAAGCTTAGAACTGAAAATCGGAGCCAGAGTAATGTTTACCAAAAATCATCCCGAAGGAGCTTATGTGAACGGCACACTCGGCATTGTCAAAGAGTTCAATCAGTACGGCGACCCGGTTGTTCTGACAAATACCGGAATGAGCTTTTCGGTTTTACCGCAGTCGTGGAAAATTGAGGAAGAGGGAAAAGTCAAAGCCGAGATAAGTCAGTTACCACTCCGCTTAGCTTGGGCTATCACGGTTCACAAAAGTCAGGGAATGTCACTGGATTCCATGGAAGTGGATTTGTCCAAGTCATTTGTGAGGGGAATGGGCTACGTGGCGCTTTCTCGTGTGCGCTCGCTTGGGGGGATGAAGCTTTTAGGCTTTAACGAAATGTCGCTTTTGATTGACCAGGAAGTTTTAGAAAAGGATAAAGAATTCCAAAAATTATCTGAATTACACAGGGGAACCCTGTGTAATATGTCTAGGGAGGAGATAGTTAAGGTACAAAAAGAATGGCTCCGAAAAATTGAACCGGATGAGAAAGTCAAAATTAAGCGAAAAGCTAAATCAAATTTTTCAAATTTAATCGCTCGATCCACCAAATGTGGATTTAGGGAAAAAATTCTTAATAAATCAACTCACGAAATTACTCGTGAAATGCTAGAAAATAAAATTCCGCTTGATAATATTGCTCGAAATAGAGGAGTGAAACAAGAAACGATTATTTCTCACATCGAAGATTTGATTTTAAAAGGGAATTGTCCGGATATTTCCTATTTGAAACGAGAATTAAAAAGAAGCGAGTTTGATGATATCATTTCTGCTTTTCAAAAAGCCGGCACCACTACACTTTCACCGGTTTATAACCTACTTTTGAGACAAAAAAAGAATCCAACCTACCTAAAACTTCGTTTAACTAGACTATTTTTATAGTTGTTCGTCATAAGCAAGGGTCCTTTTTATTTTATATATTAAAATTTATTAGACACTCGGTGTCTAATAAATTTGATTTTTGGAAATATTGCGTTATAGTATTCGAGGAGGTTAGCAGTGACACAAGTTCCACCGGAAAGACGAGTTACACCCATCTTGGTTTGGCAAACGTCGGTGACGGATTATTTCAGTATCATCGAAGAGTTCGGCAGAGCCGGGCTTCGAGCTGGTCCTGATTTCATGATCTCCGATCATGTTGCACACCTTGAGTCGGACATCTGTCCGGATGAGGAGCAACTTCTCGTTGTCAGTCCGCCACACGGCAATTTCGGTGAAGCGGACAGAATTGCTCGCGAGATGAGGGTTAAGTACCCGCGTCTCGTCGTTGCCAGCATGCAGTTTTGCAATACTGTCGAACCGAGGGACCCCTACCATTTGAACATTAATCGTGGTCGGGGCAAGACCTTTTTTGATGACCTGGTACAGGAAGTCAAGCACTTCCTCCAGGTTCACCGGGTGGTGGCGGCACAACTGCTCTAGCGGATGGCAACGCGCGACCGTCAAGCACTTTCTCGGAAAGTGCTTGACGGTTTTTCTATTTGACGGTTCTTTTCTTTCTGGTACGATTGGAATAAATATAAATTATATTGGCACAATGAAATTAAATCAATTTTTTATTTCACTTTTCTTTTTTATTATTTTCTTTGTAAATACACCAACTGTTCTGGCAGATGTTTCAAATACCATCAACACCGACATCCTATCAAATTCTTTAGGTTGTTCTGGTACACAGTCTGGTAATTTCCGAGGCTATCAATATTTAGGACAAGGTTTAAGTGGTAATCTGTCACAAGTGGATATTAAATTATTAACACCTCTGCCTACATATTATGGCAAGGCAGCAACCATGGCCATATACGAAAGTGACACCTATTTAGATAATTATAGTGACATTATTATTTCCAATCTTGTTTGGCAACAAAGTGTACCTAATTATGTTGGGATAAGTGGTTACGATGGAGTTGTTTCTTTTAATAACCCTAATCTGGGCGGCACTTATCAATTTTTACCGAATAAGAATTATTATTTAGTTCCTCTATTTTTCACTTTTGACGGTGGTGGGATCTGTCAAAGCTCCTATTTTTACGGGAGTTCTGATTCCAATTCTTTTCCAACCGGAGAATTTTACATCGATCTCTATGTAAAAGATATTTATTTTAATCTGAAAGGTTTGTCTTATTCCAGCACCACTCCTCCCGTCCTAGTCGGCAACTCAAATGTGCTGTTTATACCGGGTTTGGAGGCAAGTCGGTTGTATGAGCCAACATCTGTCGTGGGTGATGGTGCTAATCAGCTCTGGGAGCCGAATAAAAATGCGGATGTTGATCTACTTCATTTTTTAGACAATAATGGGCAAAAAATAGACCCAAGCATTTACACTGGCGATATCATAAAAGAAGTAAATATAATTGGCACGAATATTTACAAAAGTTTTTCCAATATGATGGATGGTTTAGTGGTTCAGGGGCAGATTAATGACTGGCAAGCTCATGCTTATGATTGGAGAGATAGTGTTACAAGTATTGTAAATAATGGAACTCAATACTTGGACGAAGTAATCACTTTGGAATCACGCCTGCGAGACCTAGCTCTCACTTCAGATAGTGGGGAGGTGACGATCATTGCGCATTCTAATGGTGGTCTCATAGCCAAGTCTCTTATAAAAAAATTGCAGGATGATAAAGTCGCCGGTCTTAATAATTTGATAGATAAGATAGATAAACTGATTTTGGTTGCTGTACCGCAACTAGGAACTCCCACGGCAATCCCTGCGCTTCTTCACGGATATGATCAGGATCTCGGTTTAGGTTTTATCATGAATAAAGCTACAGCTAGGGCATTTGGTGTGACAATGCCAGGAGCATACGGACTCCTGCCTTCGCCGGAGTATTTTAACAAGGTTTTCACTCCTGTAATAAGTTTTTTACCAAACATTGCTGATCCATATATGAATCAAGAAATTTCTTTGTATGGGAATACTATAGATAGTTATTCTGAACTAGAAAGTTTTTTGGCGGGTGGAGATGGTCGGCCCGACCCGGGTGTGTCAGAAATATTTAAGCCGATTAAATTACGATCAAGTTTACTTGATAGTGAAAAGGTGATGCATAATCAAATAGATAATCTCGTCATACCTTCAAACATAGAAGTTATTGAAATCGCCGGGTGGGGGCTAGTTACAGTTTCAGGGTTTGAATATAGTGCTCCGAAGTTGTGTCAGTATCCAACGGATAATAATTGCACGGGAACTTATTTTATTGACGAGGAACCGATTTTTACAATTGATGGCGACAAAACAGTTGTCACTGCCAGTGCTTTGGCTGGAAGTGGGGAAAAATGGTGGGTTAATATAAACAAATATAATTTTCTGAGGCTCCCGAGGATTGGACATGCTAGTATTTTAGAAGTAACTCCACTCCTAGATTTTATTTTAAGTAAAATTACAGATTATTCTTTTACAGACACAACATATATTAGTACTTCAATTCCGAATTATAATGGTAATTACTTGAAACTATCAGTTCACTCACCAGTTACCCTAGACGCTTATGATGTAGATGGAAATCACACTGGTAAAATTTGTCCACCAAATACAGATTTAT
>Ga0155182_107_pt1 | contig 7347 bp, 7 predicted proteins | sample RifCSPhighO2_02_FD_106150 | JGI IMG/M metagenome (GOLD analysis project Ga0155182, IMG submission 106150) | Candidatus Zambryskibacteria bacterium RIFCSPHIGHO2_02_39_10
CTTCGGACCGCTGACCGCAAACGCCCTCATTAAGTGGCAAAACGCTAATGCCTTTCAAGTTTTGACACCAATAGGTCTTACGGCCGGAACAGGTTTCTGGGGCCCAATGTCTTTCAATTGGTATGTAAGCATTGTCAGAAACCAGTTAGGCTTGACTTCTTAAAGTCTTGAAAGCAAGCACAAAAGGGCTGGATTGGTCCAGCTCTTTTGGTATTAAATTTTTTATGTAAAAACCCGAGGTAATGAAAGCGCCAATGCCAACGGCAAGTGTATTTCATGGCTGTATACCCCGGTCTAGAACTCTAGTAGGTCAGATGGCTTACTTAATGTAATGTGTAATATAAGTTATTTATACTTCCTTTTTTACATTAACTTAAGAGCAACCTTCCTTCGATAAAAGAACTTTCTGACTTCCTCAGCGACAATAATAGAAGCGGCGATCGGTATAATGAGAAGCCATTCGGAAAGTTCGAGCGGTACGGTGCGAAGAATTTTCTGCATGATCGGCATGTATATGGCAGCTATTTGGAGCACGATAACGACAACAGTTGCCCCTACTAGATATTTATTTGAAAACCAATTTATACTGAATATTGATCTATTTTCCGAACGGCAATTCCAAGCATTGAACCATTGAAAAACCGCGAGCACGGTAAGCGATATCGTCCACGCCTTAGCAATATCAGTTTCAAAATATTGACTGAATAGAAATAGAGTCCCGAACATCATGGGTAATGCCATAACAACCATTCTTTGAATCATGAGTGAATCAACAATATATTTTTTGGGATGTTCAAATTTTCCGGACAAAAGTCCTTCCTCCTTCGGCTCCATAGCCAGAGCTACATCAAGAAATCCGTCAGTCACAAAGTTAAGCCAAATGATTTGAGCGGCAAGAATCGGTAGTGGATACCCGAGAAAAAGCGCCGCAGAAATCACAAACACTTCTCCGGCACTGGTCGAGAAGAGATAGAGGATGACCTTCTTTATCGTCTTATATATACTCCTGCCTTCCTCAATCGCCGATACAATACTCCCAAAATTATCATCAAGCAAAACTATGTCCGAAGCCTCTTTTGCAACTTCTGTACCTATTTTACCCATTGAAACACCGAGATCAGCGGCAACAAGCGACGGCGCATCATTGACCCCATCTCCCGTCATAGCAATAATCTCTCCAAGACTTTTATATGCATTAATAATCTGCATCTTGTGTTCAGGGGTCACTCTGGCAAAAACGGTTGTATTCCCAAGTTTGCTTGCAAGTTCATTACCGTACATATTTTCAATTTCTTCTCCTGTTAAAACAGTGTCTCCTTCTTGGTATATACCAGCTTCCTTTGCAATAGCTGTGGCAGTTATTTTGTGATCACCTGTAATCATTACAACTCTAATACCAGCTTCTTTTGCCCGAGTCATAGCAAGAGAGACCTCTGGTCTTAGAGTGTCTTGCATAGCAAAAAATCCAACAAAAGAAAGTGAGTGAATCGATTCTACTTTCAGCTGTTTTGATGCATCATTGCGAACTGCAATGGCTATAACACGAAGTCCTTGTTCTGACATCTTGATAAATGCTACTTCTAATTTTTCTTTTTTTTCTTTTCCAAGAGAATAGTCTTCTCCATCACACTTAATATGAGCGCATAGAGAAAGTAATACTTCTGGAGCACCTACTACAGTCACAAGAGGACTATTTTCTATTTGGTTGGCACTTGCGTGATATTTCAGTTTATAATCAAAAGGAATTTCTGATATAAGTGGAGACTCACGCAAGAGATCGTCTTTGTGAAAACCTAGTTTTTCTCCAAACACCAAAATAGCCGCATCGGTTGGGTCACCTGAAATACGCCAATTTTTTGTTTCTTCTGCGTATAGAAGTCGGGCATTCGCCACAAGTGAGGAAACTCTGCCGAGATATAGCAATTCATTGTTATTTGCTGGTGTTATAATCTCTCCATCAATTTTTATTTCTCCCTTTGGTTCATAGCCAGTTCCTCCAACTTCAAATATCTTGTCATTTATCCATACTTTACGAATAACAAGTTCATTTTTAGTAAGTGTGCCTGTTTTATCCACTGCAATTACTCGTGCCTGTCCGAGAGCTTCAACTGCTTGAAGTTTTTTAACAAGAGCATTTTGTTTAGACATTCGCCACACACCTGTAGCAAGTACCAGAGTCATAACAATAGGCAACCCCTCAGGAATAATTGAAACTGAAAGAGATACAACGGTAGTAAACATCACTTTGACTGAATGGCCAGAGAAGACACCAACAGTAAAAATAGCTGAACTAATAACCGTAACAGCTAAGATAATCACTCGTGATAGATAATAAATGTTAACTTTGAGAGGAATTTCCGTATCAATTGTTGAAATTTGTTTGGCTATTCCACCTATTACAGTTGAAATACCTGTAGCCACGACTACCGCTCTACCATTACCTGAAACGATATTGGTTCCCTTAAAAACCATATTTTTCTGTTCTGCCGTTGCCAAATTATCACCATCGACAACCTCAATAATTTTATATATTGGTTCTGATTCTCCAGTAAGAGATGCTTCATCTATTTTTAAACTCTGAGAAAGAATGACTCGAGCATCAGCAGGAATCCGTTCTCCCTCTTGGAGAAGAAGAATATCGCCGGGAATCACCTCACGATCAGGAATAATGTATTCTTTTCCATCTCGCAGAACAGTTGCGCTTGTTTCTACAAATTTTTTCAGAGCAAGAAGTGTATTTTGAGCTTTACCTTCTTGAATTACTCCAACAACAGCATTAAACAAAAGTATTGCGAGAATAATGTAACTATCCATTGTTTCCCCTATGAGAAAAATGACTACACTCGCAACAAGAAGAATGTATATAAGTGAACTTTGGAATTGATTAAAAAATAGTCTTAGTTTGGAATGAGGTTTTTCTTCTGGAAGACTATTTTGACCATACTGTTTGAGACGTTCTTTAACTGTATCAAGAGATAACCCCCGATCAGAACTTTCCAGTTTATTAAAAGTTTTTTCTAATGAAAAAGAATACCATGATTGTGACATAGCACTAATTATATCTGAATTTCACTTTTATTTCAGCGGATCTTGTGAGCGAGAAAAGTGAAAGAGATTATTTCCTATACATTGCTGCGAGGCTTGGGATCGAACCAAGATTCACGCTTTCAGAGAGCGTTTGCCTACCATTAGCAGACCTCGCAATATTTAACTTTATTTTATAACATTACATTAAAAAAGCTCTCCTTCCAAGTGACCACCACTAATCACTATCACCAATTCCTTTTAATCTTTCCACATCCCCTCTATTGTCTAATTCGTTCGAATGGTACAATAAAGCTATGAGACAATATGAAAAACTCTTAAAAGCAGTGGCCAACAAAAGACGACTTGAGATAGTGAAATTTTTGAAGAAAGAGAAAGAAGCTACAGTCGGAGATATTGCTTCGCACATCAAACTCTCCTTCAAAGCAACATCAAAACATCTGGCTGTGCTGTTTGCCGTCGATATTGTTGAAAAAGAACAACGAAGTTTATCGGCCTTTTATTCCCTTCATCCAAATCCTGCTCAAATAATCCGATCTGTTATAAACCTTTTATAATTTTTTACTGTCTAATTCGCGCGAATGGTTTAATAGGAAAAGAATGATTTTGCAAATAAAATTTATAGAAAGAGGCGAACACATTGTCCGCCTCACGTGAAATTCGATCATGACTTCGGTACAACCCCGCGAGAACGCAGCCATTCTTCGATCTCTCTGGCGTTGTCTTGACCGAAAACTGCAGAGTAGTATGCTTGTCCGGCGTCAGGAGAACCGTTACCTTTCCGACCCTCAATCCCCTTGACCACAGGAGCAATCATATTCATCCGCAGGAGTTCACGAAGTTCAGGCAGGAGTTCTTCGGAGATCCCTGTTATTTCCAAAAAAACTAGTCCGTCTTGTTTACTGTACTCCAACATACACCTCCAGTTCTATTAAATTTCTACACCCAACGAGATTAATTGTCAAACAACTACACCTTCAAATATTTTCTGGTAGCCAGATAACTTGAAATGGAGCCGATGGCAACTCCGGATAGTGTGATTATGGCAAAAATCTGCCCGAAGTTTGCCGTGTAATATTGAAAAATGTTCAGTCCAATGAAAAACTGCTCCGTTGTGCCGCCAAGCCACAAAGTGACCGGATAAAATATTATGAGGGTAATGACGGCAGAAATAAACCCATAAATGGCTCCAGCCACAAAGAAAGGGCCGCGAATATAGTTTCTGGATGCTCCGACCAGGCGCATAACCGAAATCTCATCCCGCGACATATAAATAACCAAGCGCAAAGTGTTAAATGTGATGAGCACAGAAATAACAACCAGAAAAATAGTCAGGACAAAACCTAAACGGTTTGAGGAATTTATTATGCTGGTTAAGCGATCAATGGCTTCTTTGTTTTGATAATAATTAACTTTGTCTATAATGCTTGTGTTGCCGACAGACAAAGCGCTTTGGTTTTGCAAAAATTTAGCAATGTTTTCGTATTGTCCCGGATCTTTGGCTCTGATATTTAATTTAGCCCCCAAAGGATTTTCTCCGAGTTCCTCCAGAGCTTGTAGGGTCAGCTCGTCGTTTTGGTTTCTCTGCTTGAATTCCTCCAAAGCCTGTTCCCGGGAAACATAGATGATCGGAGATTGAACTTCAGCCAGTTTTTCAAGCTTGTCTTTCATTGCCAAAATATCTGCTTCGTTTGCAGTACGAACAAAGTAAACATTAATATCAACTTTTTCTTTAATCTGATCCAGAGTAAATCGGAGAATGACCCCAGAAAAAATGACCGAACCGATGACAAAAAGGGTCACGACCATGACCAGAATTGAGGAAAGAGAAACAAAGCCATTGCGCCAAAAACTGAAGAAACCGGCCCGTATTACTCTTTTTATTTTAATCCACATAAGAATGATTACATTCTAGTCCATAAAGTCCATAAAGTCCAAAGTCTATAAAGGAAAATTATTTTAGACTCTTTATTAACCCCGATAAAATCTTTGAAATCTCCAGAGAACAGTCATATAAAGCATTAAAATGGTCTTTGGTTATATATTTCAATTCCAAAGCTAAATCAAGCATAGACCTCACTTCACCTGCAGAACCTTTAGCTATAAATAAAAACTTTTTAAATTCCTTGTCTCCCTTTCGCTCAAATCCTTCCGCGATGTTATTCATTATGGAGACTGAAGCTCTTTGTATTTGATCTCTAAAACTATAATCTTTTACATGTTGAAAAGCTTTATAAATTTCCAAAGTGAGAAATTTAGATTTTTGCCAACCAATTATATCCTCAAATCTATCAATCATGTATTAACTTTATAGACTTTATAGACTTTTCCCTTTCGACTAAATTACATACTTTCCCTGTTGGTCATCGCGAATTATCTTTCCATTCTCCAAAGTAATAACTCGCCTATTCAAAGAATCTATAACCCCCTTGTTGTGAGTGGTTAAAATGACAGTCGTTCCCAAATCGTTGATTTTTTTCAAGATCTGGACAATGTCGTAGGTGTTTAGAGGATCCAGGTTGCCCGTCGGCTCGTCGGCAATAACCACATCAGGCTGGTTGACGATGGCTCTGGCGATTGAGACCCTCTGCTTTTCCCCGCCGGAAAGCTCGTGGGGAAAATTCCAGATTTTTTTGCCAAGATCCACTAGATCCAAAACATGTGGAACATCGGCTTCTATTTCCTCATCGGTTCTGCCGGCCGCTTCCATGGCAAAAGCGATGTTTTCGTAAACATTTTTGTCCGGTAATAAGCGAAAATCCTGAAAAACCACCCCGACTTTGCGACGGAAATCGTTAATCTGGTTTTTGTTTAGACTGTGGACATCTATGGACTCAAAAAAAACTTTACCCTTGCTCGGTTTTTCCTCGCCCAAAATCATTTTGACCAAAGTAGTTTTACCTGCTCCACTGTGTCCCACAATAGAGACGAACTCCTTATGCTCCACAGAAAAAGAGACCTCCTCTAGGGCCACAGAGTTGTCAGGATAAATCTTTGAAACTTTATCAAAGTGAATCATGAGCATATTATAGCACTAAACCACCCTTCGTAAAATTATAGAAAGCATTTTATGTAACTATTTTAAGCTCTTTTCTGCCTCTATAAACTCATCTAGTTCTCCATTTAAAACTCCATCTATATTACTTGTTTCTATATTGGTGCGATGGTCTTTGACCATTTTGTATGGGTGCATTACATAAGAGCGAATCTGATTACCCCATTCTATTTGAGTTGTTTTACTAATATACATACCTTTTTCTTTGGTAACCCTTGCTTCTTCCAAAGCTTTAAATATTTTGCCCTTAAGTATTGAGATGGCTTTCTCTTTGTTTTGGGCTTGAGAGCGTTCGTTGTCACTTTGGGCAGAGAGGTTGGTCGGAATATGCACCACTCGGACGGCAGTTTCGCGTTTGTTCACATTTTGTCCACCTGGACCGGAGGAACGGGACAATTCCACCCGAAGTTCGTTATCAGGAATTTCAATATCCCCTGCTCCGCCTTTCATTTTTGGAAAATTTGGAATGACTTCCACCATAGAAAATGAGGTGTGGCGAAGCGACTTGGCGTTAAACGGCGAAATACGCACCAAACGATGAACCCCCGACTCATTTTTCAACATCCCGTAAACTTTCCCAGCGGTTAAACCGCTGGAAATTTCGATCGAAATATTTCGGTAACCACCATGGTCATTTTCATTTTTGTGTAAAATACTGACATTCCAACCTTTTTTATTGAAATACTTAAAATACATATTTAAAAGTATTGCTGAAAAATCTTCGGCATCGTCTCCGCCCGCGCCAGAAAAAATTGTCATGACAGCGTCTCCTGTATCGTATTTACCCACCCCAGCTATCTCTGCTTTTAATTCTGTAATCCGGCGAATAGTAGCTTGTGCTTTATCTTTGTTCGTCCAAAAATCCACCTTGGACATATTTTCTTCCAATTCAGTAAGTTCTTTTTGTAATTTGTTTTTATCGCCCATTTTTTACTGTCCAAATATGCTTGATGTTTGTAAAAGCGGAGCGAATTCCTTCGCGGGAATAGATACGACCAAGACCGGAAAGTTTATAACCGCCCCAAGGCAGGCCGGCTTTTGACATACCGTGTCTATTTATTTCTACCGTACCAGCTTCAATTTGACGAGCAATTTTTTCTCCAAGTTTAATGTTTCTGGTCCAAATACTGGCGGTCAAACCAAAAACAGAATCATTGGCCAAAGCGATGGCTTGCTCTATTTTTGAAAATTTCATAATAGGAATGACCGGACCAAAAGTTTCTTCTCTCATTATTTTCATTGAATGA